>ERZ1370068.803-contig-10736_pt1 | contig 54953 bp, 65 predicted proteins | sample MGYA00561227_ERZ1370068 | MGnify/ENA primary metagenome ERZ1370068 (study PRJEB38410, sample SAMEA6850437) | metagenome | study: Metagenomic assessment of the ecological functions of the soil: analysis of the soil microbiota associated with the... | reverse complement strand
CTCCATGCGCGGCCCTGCTTTGCTCCTGCCGCTGGTCGTGGTCACTGGTCGTCGGGGTAACTTGAGCGACGCGCTCAAGACCGGGGAACCCCGAGTCTGTGGCCACACTGGGTCGTACGGCCTGGCAACATCTCGCCGATACACCCGCTGACAGCCGCGGCCTTTACAGAAACAATGAGAAAGCACTTCATCCGTCATCGACCGAGAAGCTGCCACGCTGCTCGATACGCAATCCAGTCCGCGTCGCGGTCGATATAGGGGTGCCAGCGGCACCTTGATCCACTCGCTCATGAAGAAGAACCCGGCGCTGCAGGGCGTGGTGTTCGACTCTTCGCCAATATTGTTCCCAGCTGCGACTTACGGCCTGCCGAAACACCTCGGCCTGCAGGATCGCTTTTCGGTGGTGGCCGGCGATTTCTTCGCATCCGTGCCCCCTGCCGACCTCTACCTGTTGAAATTGATCTTCGCACGACTGGAGAATGCTGTCCGATCTCCGGACGGCGCAACGCGCGTCCATCAGGATACCGGTGACCGTCGTCTAGCGTCGGTCGGTAACCGCCATGGCGCGCGGAGGTATGCTATTGAGACCGTGAGAGTTTCAATACGCTTCCCCTGATTTCGTGACCGCGGCAGTGAGCTGACCCGGACTGCGGGAGCGAAGCAAGGTCGGGCCCATGAAATGTCCTCGATGCCACCACGAGAACGAGTCGGGCGCGAACTTTTGCGAGGAATGCGCGTGCAGGCCGCTGGCGAGGGCGTGCGCCAGGTGCGGCTGGCCGCTGTCGGCACCGCGAAGTTCTGCCCCGGAGTGCGCATCCAACCGGGTTATCCCCGCCGCGATGCCGCTGACTCGGCGATTCGAGTCTCCCGAGCTCTGCGACGCCCAAGTACCTCGCGGAGCAGATCCTCACGTCCAGGAGTGCGCTCCGAAGGTGAGCGCAAGCACGGTCACGCGCTGTTTGCCGATCTGAAGGGGCTCGTTGGAGCTCCTGGCCGATCGTGACCCGGAGGAGGGCGCGGAGGCTCCTGGACCCCGTGCTCGAGCGGATGATGGCGAGCAACTGACCCGGCTCCACGCCGCAGTGAATCGGGGCCACGCCGGCGTGCGCCGCGTTCGTCGGTGCGTCAGCAGCGCTTCCGAGTGCATCTCAACGTCGGGGAGGAAGAACCATGGCCACCACACCTATGACGCTCGTCACCGGCGCTGCCGGCCAGGTCGGCGGAGTTGGCAGAACCGTCGTCGAGTTGCTCCGTCGCAGCGGTCGGCCGGTCCGAGCGCTCGTCCGCCGCGAGGATGAGCGGGCCGATGCGCTGCGGGCGCTCGGGGCCGAGGTCGCCGTCGGCGACCTGACGCCAACCCGCCGACGTCGCTCGGGCGCTCGGCGGTTGCCAGCGCCTCGTACTTCGCCTTGAGCGTCTCCGCAGCCCATCTCGAGGCGACTGTCGTCTCCGCGGGCGGTGGCGCGTGAGCGCCCAGATCTGGAGGGTGTTCGTCAAGCATCTCGCAGATGACGGTGTCGCAGATGAGTCTCATGGCGATGACGGACTCCCACCAGCAACGACAACACTGGCCTCGCAGAAGAGGTGCTGAGGTGGTCGCGGCTGCCGGTGGTGTTCGTCCGTCCGACGGTCTTCGCTGCAGGGCCCGTTCTTCACGGCGCTCGCGGCCGCGTCGATCTCGAGAGATGCCACCCTGCGGCTTCCGTTCGGTGCCGGCCGGACGTCTCCAGTCGACGCGAGGGACGCGGCGGCCGTCGCCGCCGCGATCCGTAGAGCATCCGGCGCCACACATCGGCAAGGTCTACGAGCTGACCGGGCCGACATCACAGGATCTGCGACGGGTGGCGGCCGAGTACGGTGAGGCTCTGGGCTTTCCGATCTCCTCGACGTCGACGTGCGCCGCTGGCCGAGTGGCGTGACGGCACGCTCAGCCGCCTTGGCCTGCCCCGACCACGTCTCCAGCACTTGCTGACGATGGCCCAGCTGCACGCGTGGCCAACCGCTATGACCGGCTCACCCGCGACGTGCAGATGGTTACGGGACAGCCGGCGAGGAGTGTCCGCGAGTTCGTGGCGGACCACGCCGAGCTGTTCCGCTCGAAGGGCACCCGCACCGCCGGGCGCTGCGGGGCCTGGCCCGTAGCGATCCCCGGGGGCGGTACGCCCCTCAGAAACCGAGCGCGGAGAGGCCGGAGGTCGTCCGGGCGGCGACCCAGGGGCCAGAAGTACGCGCGGTCGCCCTCGCGAATCGGCAGATCGTTCATGCAGCGAGGCGCCGCGGCATCTCGCGCGGCCCCGAGGGGAGGGATTCGGAAATCGGAAGAGCCGTTACCGGAGTGTTCTTCATCCGCGATGTCGAACCGCGACCGTCCGCACCTCTGGTCGAGCTCGCTCAGCGTGCGCGTGGGCGGAACAAAGGCCCTGTTCAGGACGTCAGACGTAGCGGCCGTTCTCAGCAACCGCCTGCCCTCTGAGATCAGGCACCGCCGGCGCGCGAGTAGGTCTCGCCGCTCAGTCGCAACTACGCGGGCTGCCACCTCGCGGCTCTCACGCCGGTGCGGCCCGGCGGCACGCGCACTGGTCCACTTCTCAATAGCATTCTGACAATGGCCCGAATCGGTTCCTGATCCTGTTCCAGATCCCCAGGCTCTTGAGCGCTCCTCCCCTGGGCCAGTCCTGCGCGTAGGCGGCACAACTCTCGCGAGCGTCGAAGGCCCCGAAGGCGCCGGTAGGTGAATCTGCTGCTCAATGACCTCACCCACTTCGGCAGGACATAGGCGACGTCACCCCCACGAGCGGTCACTACGGGGGTGAGCAGCACGCTGACCGTCACCATGTTAGCTATCCTCCCGGAGGGCGTTGATGTTGGCCATCCTCGCTGGCCCCCATGAACTCGCGCCTCCGACCCCTTGGGGCGCTCGTCGTAGTGGTGACGGTACGTTCATGAATTTGCTCGGCTAGCTCCTCTTGCGAGGGCCGTGGCATGCTGTCGATCATCGTCGAATCGCACGGTGTCCTGCAACCAGGATCGCCGTCGCGTCGTCACAACGACATGGAGGCCGGGCGGAGCGGCGTGCACCCGAATCGCGTCGAGTGGAGGAGGCCACGATGTCCGATGACAGCTCGAACGAGCCTGGATCGGCGACGGCGCTCACGCGCCGATCGCTTTCTCGCGACGGCGGGATGGCCGGTGTCGCGCCGCCGTCGACGCGCGCGACGGATCGCCCAGTCGCCCGGCGGGACGGCCGCCGACCCCGAGTGCCGCCGACGGCACGCTACCGGTCGCGCTCCGCGTGAACGGCAAGGATTACCGCCTCACGCTCGATCCTCGCACCACGCTGCTCGATTGCCTGCGCGAGACGATCGGCCTCACCGGCGACGAAGAAGGGCTGCGATCACGGCCAGTGCGGCGCCTGCACCGTGCACGTCAACGGCTGGCGGGTGAACTCGTGCCTGAGCTTCGCGCTGATGCATGAGGGCGACCAGATCACCACCATCGAGGGCCTCGGCACGCCGGAGGCGCTGCATCCGATGCAGGCCGCGTTCCTCGCGTGCGACGCGCTACCAGTGCGGCTACTGCACGTCGGGCCAGATCATGTCGGCGGTCGCGCTCCTCGAAGGAGCCGTGCGGCCCCGACGACGCGGACGTCAAGGAGCTGATGAGCGGCAACATCTGCCGGTGCGGCGCGTACGTGAACATCGTCGCGGCGGTGCAGCAGGTCCGCCGGAACCGCCTAGCACGCGAATCGTCCACGCCAGGAGCGAAAGAGACCATGCAGACCTTCGGATTGGTTCGGCCTCGCGGACGCGCAAGCGGCGATCGCCGCCGCGGCCGCGGCGACCACGGCACAGCAGGGCGCGGACGTTCGGTTCATCGCCGGCGGCACGACGCTGATCGACCTGATGAAGCTCGACGTCGAGACGGCCCGCGCGGGTGATCGACATCAACCGGCTGCCGCTCGACCGGATCGAGCCGGCGCCCGACGGCGGGCTGCGCATCGGCGCGACCGTGCGCAACTCGGACCTCGCGCATCACCCGACCGTGGTGCGCGACTACGCGGTGCTCTCGCAGGCGATCCTGTCGGGCGCGTCGGCGCAGCTCCGCAACATGGCGACGACCGCCGGCAACCTGCTCCAGCGCACGCGGTGCATGTACTTCCGCGACACCGCGATGCCGTGCAACAAGCGCGAGCCCGGACGGGCTGCCCGGCGATCGCCGGCGGCAATCGCATGCTCGCGATCCTCGGCACGAGCGAGCAGTGCATCGCGACCAATCCCTCGGACATGTGCGTGGCTCTGGCGGCGCTCGAGGCCACCGTGCACGTGCAGGGGCCGAAGGGCACGCGCGCGGTGCCGATCGGCGACTTCCACCTGCTGCCGGGCACCACGCCGGAGCGCGAGACCGTGCTCGAGCCCGGGCGACTTGATCACGCACGTCACGCTGCCGCCGCCGGAGGCGGGCAGCCGCCAGCACTATCTGAAGCTGCGCGACCGCGTGTCGTACGAGTTCGCGCTGGCGTCGGCCGCGGTCGTGCTGTCGATCGCCGACGGGCGCGTCACGCGGGCGCGCGTCGCGCTCGGGCGGCGTCGGCACCAAGCCGTGGCGGTCGCCCGAGGCGGAGGCCGCGCTCGACGGGCCAGGCCGCCACGACGCGACGTTCCGCAGCGCGGCGGAGGCGGCGCTGCGCGGCGCCCGGCCGCAGAGCGAGAACGCGTTCAAGGTCGAGCTGGCCAAGCGCTGCGTCGTCCACGCGCTGCGCACGGCGATCGCGTAGGCCAGAGAGGAGGAGCGGACTATGGCGACGACGAGACCTCGCGTGATCGGCCGCGACACGCCGCGGGTGGACGGCCCGGCGAGGGTGACGGCACCGCGCAGTACACGTCGGACCTGCACTTCCCCGGGCATGCTCTACGCGGTGCCGGTGCGGCGACCATCGCCAACGGCCGAGTCGACGCGCTCGACACGGCGGCGGCCGAGATGCCTGCGCGGCGTGCGCGCGATCCTCCACCGGCAGACCATCGGCCCGATCTTCCGGTCGATGGCGGAGCCGGGCTTCGAGGGCATCTGCGAGGAGCGGCGTCCCCCTTCGAGGACGACGTGGTGCGCTACTACGGCCAGTACGTCGCGCTCGCGGTGGCGGACACGTTCGAGGCGGCGACGGCCGCGGCCGCCGCCGTGCGCGTGCAGTACCGGGCCGAGCGGCCGAACGTCGACCCGCACCTCACGGCCGACGACGATCCACCCGTGATCGCGGCCACATTCGGCTCCGCAGGCGCGCGTTCAGAGCCAGCGCGGCGACGCCGACCGCGCGTTCGCGAGCGCGCCGGTGAAGCTCGACGAGACCTACGTCACGCCCCCGGAGACCCACAACCCCATCGAGCTGCACGCGACGACGGCGATCTGGGACGGGCCGTCGTCGCTCACGGTGTACGACTCGACGCAGGGCGTGGTGAACGCGCGGAGCGTCATCGCGCAGATGTTCGGGCTGCCGAAGGAGACCGTCCGCGTGATCTCGCGGTACCTCGGCTCGGGCTTCGGCGGCAAGCTGTGTCCCGTGGACGCACTGTCGCGCTCGCCGCCGCGGCCGCGCGGCAGCTCGGCAAGCCGGTCAAGCTCGTGCTCAGCCGCAAGATGATGTTCGAGACGTGGGTCACCGCGCCCACACCCAGCAGCGCGTGCGGCTCGGCGCCACGCCGGAGGGCAAGCTGCGTGTCGCTCGCGCACGACTACCTGTACCACGCGGTCGATGCTCGACGACGCATCACGAGGACTGCGGCGAGGTGACGCCGTTCCAGTACAGCGTGCCGAACTTGCGCGTGTCGTTCGGCCGCGCGAAGCGGAACATCGGCGCGACCGCCGACGATGCGCGGGCCCGGCGCGGTGCCCGGGCTCTACGCGACCGAGTCGGCGCTGAACGAGCTGGCCGAGCGCCTCAAGATCGACCCGGTGCGGCTGCGCATCCTCAACGAGCCGACGATCGACGAGGGGCGCGGCCTGCCGTTCTCGTCGCGCCACCTGCTCGAGTGCTTCGCGCTCGGCGCGGAGAAGTTCGGATGGTCGAGCGCACGCCGGCAGTCGGCTCGATGCGGCGCGACGGCCTCACGCTCGGGTGGGGCATGGCGGGCTGCGCGTGGGTGGCGCGCGCGCTTCGCCGCCCAGGCGAACGTACAGCTCCGCGACGACGGCACGGTGCGCGTCGCGTGCGGCACGCAGGACATCGGCACCGGCACGTCCACGATCCTCGCGCAGCTCGCTCGCGGACGGACCGGCGCGCCGCTCGGCCGGGTCGAGGTCGCCCTCGGCGACACGGCGCTGCCGGCAGGCCCGATCTCGGGCGGCTCGATGGCGACCGCGTCGGTGGTGCCCGCGGTGTTCGCAGGCGGCCGACGGCGCGATCGCCTCGCTGCTCCAGCTGGCAGCGACCACGCCGGGCTCGCCGTTCGCGAAGCGCCGGCCCGAGGACCTGACCTTCGTCGGCGGGCGGGTGCTCGTCGAAGGCCGGCGGTGCGGGGAGGCGTGCCGTTCGCGGACGTCCTGCGCCGCGGCCCGTGATGCGCCTCGTCGGCGGCAGCGGCCGGGGAGGGCACGTTCGGCAACCCCGAGGCGAAGTTCTCCACGCACTCGTTCGGCTGCCACTTCGTCGAGGTCACGTGGCAGCCGGAGATCGGCGCGGCTCCGCGTGAGCCGCGTGGTGACCGTGATCGACGCGGGCCGTATCCTGAACCCGCTGGCGGGCCGCAACCAGATCGAGGGCGCGGTGGTGATGGGCATCGGGATGGCGATGCTCGAGCACACGAGCTACGACCCGCGGACGGCGCGCCGATCAACAGCAGCCTGGCCGACTACGTGGTGGCGGTGAACGCCGACGTGCCGACGATCGAGGTCCACTTCCTGGAGATCCCGACCCGGAGCTGAACGAGCTGGCGGCGCGCGGCGTCGGCGAGATCGGGCTCGCGGGCTTCGGCGGCGGCCGTCACCGACGCCGTGCACCACGCGACCGGCGTGCGCGTGCGGGAGCTCGCCGGTCACGATCGAGGAAGCTGCCGCGGCGGGGGCCTGAGCGCGGGCGCTACGCGCCGGTCACGTCAGGCCGCCCATCGCGCAGACGATCTTCCACTCGGCGTCGGACACGGGCGGCACGGACAGGCGTGGACCAGTGCTGTGCCTGCGGCTCCAGCGGGGGGCGGTGTGTGCGGGGCTGGGGCGTGTGATGGCCTGGGAACGGGGGCGCGGGGAAGTGTACCGCACCCGGTTTCCTGACACTGCACTGGCCGTTCAGGGGGATACCGACATAGCGACCCCCTCGTCCGTGTCGATCCTGGAGCCTCTATGGCCCTCGGTCTCGGCGCGCCGACTGGGCATCTCGCTCACGCGGCCCTCCGCTGGGCATCCGCACGCGCTTGCGCCGGCGTTCGATACCCCAGCCGCTCGATGAGCCACTGGGTGTTGTAGCGGGCAATGAATTCGGCGATGACCTGCCGCGCCTCCTCGAGGCGTGCGAAATTGATGCAGGTAGATGCACTGCTCCTTGAGCGTGCGCATGAAGCGCTCCGCGACGCCGTTGCACTCGGCTCGCCGACGTACGACGGCGAGATCGTGCACCCGAGCCACTTCACCTCGTTGATCCACGCATCGGCGATGTACTGCGGGCCCCAATCGCACCGCAGCGCCAGGCCCCGCGCCACGTCCTTGCCGAACCGCCCGAAGGCGTGGCGCACACCCTGGCGAATCGGCTCGAGCGCCGCCCACCGATCCCCGATCTTGGCCGTGTGCCAGCCCACGATCTCGTCGAGGTGGTGATCGATGGCGCCGAAGAACCAGCACCAGCCCTCCTCCTCCGTATAGAAGCGGGTCCCGTCGGTCCCCCACATCACGTCGGGGCGCTCCGTGGTGATCGTGCCATCGTGCGCCGGGTTGCCGTTCGGTGGCCCGAGGCGCCGCGGGGCCAGCAGGCCGTGGGCACGCATCAGCCGGAGGACGCGCTTGCCGCTCACCGCGACCCCGCGATGCGCGAGCCGTGCGCGCACCTTGCGATAGCCCTCCCCATGAAACGGACACGCCGCCAGGACGGCCCGGATCTCCGCCACCAATGCTTCGTCGGCGACCGGCGTCTTCGGGCCGCGCTTGCCCGGCGCCTCCGCCGACCCCGCGGGGCCGTGGCATAGACCGACGAGCGGGCCAGCCGATATGTTGTGCAGATCATGGTCAAGGGGTAGCGGCGACCCGTGCCTGGACTGCGCCGCCCTCTCATCCTCTGCGCCTCTTCCACTCGTCCGTGAAGCCCCTTTTTTCGATGAGATCCTCGGCCAGCTCCAGGCGCATCATCAGCTCGCCAATCTTCGCGCGCGCCAGGGTCAGCTCCCGCTCCTCCGGCTCGGCCTTGGTCCGCAGCCCGCGCTTGCCCTGCTCGACGAAGACGCGGTGCCACTGCTCGAGCTCGTGGGCCGGCACCTGGTTCTCCCGCGACACGGCCTCCAGGCTCTCCCCGCGCACCAGCCGGAGCACCAACTCCGTCTTGCGCTGCACGCTCCAGCGCTCCGGCAACTCCTCCGTGCGGCCGGACCCGGTGCCGGGTTCACTGCCCCCAGACGTCGACCTTCGTGCGCTGTGCGTTTCATCCCGACCTCCTTGGTTGGATCCTCATCCCACCACTAGCTCGGTGAGATGTCCAAGAAAATCGGGTCCGATATACTGCCACTAAGTAAAGTAGCTGTCAGGGCAGCGATTGACCGCCAAGGTGAACTCTGCGGAGGATCGGATCCGTACGAGGGGTACGCGGTCCGCGCCCGGCGGTAGAAGCTGGCGGCTGGCCCCGGCGAAGGTCCAATTTGGCGTCGCGCCAGCCCAGGAGAGGAGGTGGTGGCGCGACCGCAGTGACTGGGCTCACATGCCGCCGGCTCCGTCTACATCGACGGCTAACAGCCCGTGGTAGAAGTCGCGCCGGTCATCATGCGATCGCCCACGCCGGATGAGGATGCAAGACGCGCGGTGGACGTCGGCAGTGCGCCAGAAGCGCGCCGATGGTCATCCAGAGCCTGGCGGAGAGCATCAAGAGGGGCCACTGTGAAGCGAGCGCGCGTCCAGTCGGCGTCCTTGGAGGCCACGCGGCGTGCCGCGGCCGCACAGCGGCCGCATGAGCAGGCCGAGATTGAAGGCGCTCGCGTGAACCAGCAGGCGTTTGAGGATGTTGCGATGCCCGCGCAAGTGCGTGCGGCGGATCCCGCCCGTGTCGTAGACGTGCGCGAACGACCGCTCCAGGTACTCCCCGCGTCGACGCAGCCACCGCTGACCGCGCCCGCCGCGCACCCGCCGCCGATTGCCGTACACGGCCCGTTGCGCGTCCGGGGCCGTCGTCCACTGGCGCCGGCCCCGATTCGGCTCCGCGATGTAGGACCGGACCCCGATGGCGTCCAGATCGATCATGGTCTGATTGCTGTGATAGCCCTTGTCGGCGACGAGCGCGGGAGCGCCCAGACGCGGACGTGCCGGCCTGGGCGGCCGCCGCCTGTCCGATCGCCGCGACGACCGTGTCGCCGAGACTGGTCGTGTCGCCGACGTCCGCCCCGTGCAGGGTCACGGCGACCAACGCCCCGCTGTCGAGATCAATGGCGTGGTCGGCTTTGTGCGCGCGAGATGCGCCTTCGTAATCAGTAGGTCGCGGGTTCAACTCCCGCCCCTGGGCTCCAAATGGCGCGCGCGAGATCAAGATGCTCGGCGTGACGGTGCCGGTGCGCGCCGCGATCAGGGCCAGCGACCGATACTCCGCGCACGCCGATCGCGGCGAGATCCCTGCCGCTGGCTCGGCGGCTTCCGCCGGCCGCCCGACATGACCTACGTGGTGCACGGCGAGGTGGCCGCCGCGCCGCTTCGCGACGGGATCGCGAGCGAGCTTGGCTGGAGGCCGCCGTCGCCGGGGACGGCCAGCGCGTCGCCGTCTAGCGGTCGGCCCGCACCATTCGCGAACGACAACACGTGATCCGAAGCGGGTTGCGGGAGCCCGCCGAGAAGCAGCGGTATCCCCGCGATTCGCGAACGGGCTCGACCGGGACCGGACCGGTGGCGTCGTGGACGGCTCCGCGTACCCGAGCGGAGTGCGCCCCGCGTCCGGTGCGCCGCTCGAAGAGCGGCGAGTCCGGCGAGTGGGTGACGGAGCCGGGTGCGCGGGAGTCGCCCACGGCGACAGGAGCCGTCCGCCTCGCGCGTTGCCTTTCGTGAGTAGCGCGGGATAGCGCGCTACTTCTTGGCGGGCTTGTCGAGGCTGATCGCGAGGGCCTGCGTGTAGGTCAGCTCGATGAGATCGCCCGCCTTCAACTTCTCGAGGTTCTTCGGGTCCCTCGCCTTGACGACCTCGGTATTCCCGGCGGGTCCCTTCACCGTAACCGTATTGGCCTTCTTGTCCACCGAGACGACCGTGACGGTCGCGGAGATTTCCTGGCCGATCACGCCCGCGGGCGTCTCGCCCGGCTTCGACGTCGCCCTCGCGCTCTGCGCGCTGACGCCGGGGTCCCCTCGCCGGGCTTGACGACCCGCACGACGAGCGCCTCGTAGTACTTGGCGATGACCGGATCGCCGACCTTGATCGCCTCGAGCTTCGCCGGGTCACGGATCTCCAGGGTCAGGCTGCGCTTCGGCCCCTTGAGCGTGACCGTCTTCTTTTCCTTGTCGACGGCTTCCACGGTGCCCCGCGCCGTGACGACGCGGGCGTCGACCACCGTGCCATCCCCTTGGCCTTGGCGGCTTCCGTGGTGGTGGCCTGAGCGAACACGTTGGGGCCGGGGCGCGTCTCCGCCTGGACCGTGGCCGTGGGGGCGGTGATTCCGACTGCGAGCGCGACGACGAGAACTGTCCAGACCATTTCTTCGCTCCTCCGAGAGTTCTTGTAAGATCCGCCCTCCGATCCGGGCCGGGGCCGGACGACCGCGATCCGCTGGCGACTCCCGGGAGGCGACCAACCGAGTCGAGGCCTGGCCCCGCGGCGCCACCATTGGATCTTGGTCCTACGTTGCGTAGACTTCCGGGCTACGCCGCATCACGAACCCGCCAGGAGCCGCCGCAGGGCCGCTCCCGACCCCTTGCTGGCACATTCGTGAACCGGTGCGCCTCGCACCAGTGGCCTGTAACAGCTGAAACACAGTACCACAGGTCGCCGTAGCGCACGGACACGCCACGCCCGGCTTTCGCGCCCCATCGGCGCGGGAATTCCACCCGTGGTCGACCGGGGACTTAAACACGAGCCGATGCGACGGAGGTGACACCAGGCCTTGCGATGATTCTGCTCATGGCGGTCCTCCCCATCCGCGGCTCCCGGGCGCCCCCCTCGCCCGGAAGAAGGGGAGGCAGGACGCAGCGCGAGAGCCGGAAGGACGAATGACCTTGTCCGACAGATCGCGACTGCCGCAGCGACTGCTCAATGGCAGGGGGGCGATCGTCCGCAAGCGTCGGCGAACGCGATCATCACCCAGCGTCATCTCAGGTGTGCGCGGCCAGCCGGAAGCGTCGGTACGGACAGGAACCAGGCGATGGGAAGCCGTCGTACCGGTGGCGTGCTCCGCTCCAGTCAATTCGTTCTGGCCGTCAACTGACCTCGAACGCGCCCCGGGCCACGGTCGCGGTGTGAACTGTTAGCCGGAGCCGGCAGGGCGTCCTCTCGACCAGTTCGATAACCTGAGGAGAGGCGCTGCGAAGTCGAGCCAACATCGAGGAAGTTTCTATCGAGAAGAAGAAATGTGTTTCCCTCGGCGTTCGTCGCGGCCACACGGTCGGGAGCGTGTCTTGGCGTCCGCTCGTCAATGTGCCCCGGGCTTCGGACCATCGCGGCTAACCCCATTCCACGTGCAGAGCCAGCGTGAAGCTAGGGGAGTCAAGCGCCGAACGGCTAGGATCCATCAAGCATTGTTTGCTCATCGCGCGTACCCACCCAGCCACAACTCCTCCTTCGAGAGCCAGTGACGGAGACACGTTCAGCGCGCCGGTCTCATGTAGCCTCCTAAATTTAGGGATTCCTGTCGACCCCGCACGAGGGGCTGGCACGGATCGTGCTGTCTTTGTTTGGCCTGTAGGTTCGCGAACCACGTGCATCCCGGTAACTGCGTGATGCCTTGGTCGCACTTGGCGTTCGCTGGCGCGACGCAGTTGATACCCACCCGCTGACCTAGTAGCCGTGGGGTCGAACACGGTCACCGTGGCGTCGCAGGCGCCGCAATCCACGGCGTAGCACGCATTGCGGCGTGCCTCGGAACCGGTGACGCAGTAGTTCTGGAGACGGCTGACGAGACGTCAAGGGCTGCCTCCGGGAGGTCGGTTCAAGCTGCTGTGATTCCAGTTATGCTGCCCGACGCCCGTGATGCTCATGTCATGCTTGAAGCGCGCACGAACTCGAAGCGCGCACGAAGGAGGAGAGCAATGAGACGAATCGCAACGGTCCTTGCCACTGTGGTCGCGATCTGCGTACTTCGCGTGCCCGATGTTCTCGCGGGGGCGGTTTCGGCCTGCCCCCTTCGACGGCAAGACCGTCGGACCCAAGCTGAACGTGTCGGTTGTGATGGAGGGTCCGCGCCCGCCCTCTGTGCCCCTGAGCCCACCCTCAGACAATTCGCCGTGCGTATCGATAAGGATCGCCATTCTCAGGCGGTACTGTTCACGGGGCCCTCGAACTATTCATATGGCTGTCTGCAGCCCGGTTTCCCGGATCTCCAGACGTCCACGGAGCAACGATTCCTCGGATTCCTGAGCAATTGGTTTACGCCCGAGGCCCTCGATGCGCTCATCCTCCCGTTTGGGGATCCGGACCGGGCCGTCATCGTCGCCATTGAAGATGTCACGTGCACGCCTGCCGGCGACAAGGAGTACCTCTCCTTCACGGGGCGGATCAAGTTCGCAAAGTAGGCGCGGCAGACCAGCAAAGGTGCAGTTCGCGATCTCCACGCGCTCGACGCAGATCGAAGGGGTGCGGATCTGCCAGCTTCTTGTCGGCCGTGCCTTCCAGAAGTCCAGCCAATAGGGTGATCCGGCTCGCTCATCGAGGGGACGGTAGCCCTACGCAGCAGCCCGCGTCGACCTCGCCGGCGCGCTCGAGGAAGATGGGCTGGAGTGCGCGCCGCGGGTGGGGAACTGTTGTATTCTTTGGCAGCCGACCCGCCAGACAGAGACAGAGTCTAGAGGCGATGCGCCGGTTGACGCGCGCCGACCGGGTCCCCTGGAGGCACATCATGGACTCGCGAAAGCCAGGAATATCCCCGCGCTCCCCCGCGCGCGACCTCGTTCCCTGACCAGAACCGTGCGCTGTTCTCAGTGCGGCCACGACAACCCCGAGGCGGCCAAGTTCTGCGCCGAGTGCGGTACCCGTTTCGGGCTCGTCTGCCCCTCCTGCGGCAATTCGAATGCCGCGGCGAGCAAGTTCTGCAACGAATGTGGACACCGCCTCGCCCCCGGCGCCGACGTGACCGGCGCTCCTGGCCCCACGAGGTCCCCAGCTCCGCCTGCCACCGCCATCGTTGATCCGCTCACACCGCCCGCCATCGACGCGCCGGCCGGAGCGCCGGGAGATGCGGCGGCGTCCACCGGGGTTGTCCCGCCCGCTCGCCTGATCGAGGAGCGGTTCGCCTCGCCACATGCGTACACGCCGAAGCACCTGGCCGAGAAGATCCTCGTCTCGGCCAGCGCCATCGAGGGCGAGCGCAAGCAGGTCACCGTGGTATTCACGGATGTATCCGGCTTCACCTCGCTGGCGTCCCGGCTCGATCCCGAGGCCGTCCACGAGATCATGGACCGATTCTTCGAGATCGTCCTCGCCTCCGTCCATGCGCATGAGGGCACCGTCAACCAGTTTCTCGGCGATGGCGTGATGGCGCTGTTCGGCGCCCCGATCGCCCACGAGGACCACGCTCATCGCGCCCTGCGCGCGGCGCTGGGCATCCGGGCCGGCCTGGTGCCGCTTCGCGACCACGTGCAGCAGCGTCACCGCATCGATTTCCGTGTCCGGATCGGCATCAATACAGGACCCGTGGTGGTGGGCGCCATCGGCCGTGACCTTCGCATGGACTACACGGCGGTGGGCGATACCACCAACCTCGCCTCCGGATCCTGAACATTGCCGAGTCCGGGCAGATCGCGCTCAGCGCGAACACGCATCGCCTGACCGACGGCTATTTCGACTTCGACGATCTCGGCGAGTTCCAGGTCAAGGGAAAGGAGGAGCCGATCAGGGTGTGGACCGTGTCCGCGGAGCTCTCGGGGCGGACACGGCTGGAGGTCTCGCGGGAGCGTGGGTTGACCCCTGATAGGACGCGATCGCGAGCTTGTACGGTTCGCCACCGAGTTCCGGCAGGCCGCCAATGGCAATGGCGCGATCGTCGTGCTGGTCGGCGAGCCCGGCGTCGGCAAGTCTCGGCTGATCTACGAATTCCTGCGCCGCCTGGATGGGCAAGACGTCCTCGAGCTCGAGGGAACGGGCGTCTCGTATGGCCACGCGATTCCGTACCGCCCGATCCTCGAGCTTGTTCGGCGGTACCTGGCGTTGAAGGAGGGATGCCCGGAGAGGAGATCCGGCAGCGCGTGGTCTATCGGCTTCGCGCGCTCGGCCTCGAGGGCGAAGAGCCAGCCGTGTTGCTGGCCCACTTCCTCGGCGTCCCCGCGCCCCAGCCAATCCTCAATCGTCTCTCGGGAGCCCAGCTCAAGGAGCGGACGTTCGGCGTGCTTCGCGACCTCTTCCTCCGCGCGAGCCGGGAAGCGCCGATCGTGCTGGTCGTGGAGAACATCCACTGGCTCGATCCGAGCTCCGAGGAGTTCGTCCAGTACTTCACGCGCGCCTTGCCGGGTCACCGCGTGCTGTTGGTGCTGAGCGGCCGCCCAGGCTTTGCGCCGCCGTGGCTCGCCGCTCTCGCGGCGGACACGCTCACCCTGCAGGGTCTCGGCGACAGCGAGATCCGACACATGACGCGCAGCCTGGTCCACGCGAACACGCTCGCCGCCCCGCTGGTCAAGATCCTCGACGACAAGAGCGAGGGAAACCCGCTCTACGTGGAGGAGATCCTTCGCGAGCTCCAGGAGACCGCAGGGATCGTCGTGGAGCGTGGTGAAGCCCGCTTGCGGCGCGCCGATGTCGCCGTACCTGCCACGATCCATGACATCATCGCGGCCCGCGTCGACCGGCCTCAGGATCCGCTCAAGCGGACCTTGCAGGGAGCCGCCGTCATCGGCCGACGCTCCGGGGTCTCGCTGCCTCTCTCGGGTCCTCGAGACTCCCCGGCAGCAGACGATCGGTCAGCTCGGCGAGCTCCACCGCCTCGACTTCATCTTCCCGGCGGCCCCCGATCCCGAGCCGACGTACAGCTTCAAGCACGCATTGACCCAGGACGTGGTCTACGGAGGGCTCCTCGAGCGGCGCCGTCGCCAGTACCACGTCGCCGCCGGGCTCGGGTTCGAGACGCTCTACGCGAGCCGGCTCGACGACGTGGTGGAGCTCCTCGCGTATCACTTCGGCCGCAGCGGGGAGTCCGAGAAAGCGGTCGACTACGCGATCCGCGCGGGCGAGAAGGCGCAGAAGCGGTGGGCGACCACCGAGGCGCTCGAGCTGTTCGAGAGCGCGCTCAAGCGCCTCGAGACCATGGAGGACAGCGAGGCCAATCGACTCCGGCGTGTCGACACGGTGCTCAAGCAGTCCGAGATCAAGTTCGCGCTGGGCCGCCACGCCGAGCACGTCCAGGCGCTCGAGGCGATCCGAGAGATCGTCGAGACCTCCGCCGATCCTGCACGCCAGGCCGCCTGGCACTGCTGGACCGGGTTCCTCCACAGCCTCACGGGCGCCCGCCCCGAGGTTCCGATTGCCCTCTGCCGGAAGGCCGTCGGGATCGCCGAGGAGGAGGGCTTCCCGGAACTGCGGGCGTTCGCGGAGTGTTGCCTCACGCACGTCTACGTCGTGTCCGGCGAGCTCAGGGCAGCGATCGAGGCGGGGGAGCGCGCGCCCTCGGTCTTCGAGGCCCATCACAACGCGTGGTGGGCGTGCCGGACGCTGTTCGGCCTCAGCATGGCGGCCAACGCGCTCGGCGAGTGGTCGCGCGGCCTCGAGTACTGTCGCCGGGTGGTCGAGTACGGCCGGGATCTCGACGATTTGCGACTCAAGGTGGTCGGGCTCTGGAGAAGCGGCTCGACTCACATCCAGCGTGGTGCCATCGCTCAGGGCCTGCAGTGTTGCGAGGACGCCCTCGCCCTGTCACCGATCGCCTTCGATGCCGTGATGACAAAGGCGACGCACGGCTACGGTCTCATCAAGCGTGGAGACGTCGCCGAGGGCGTCGCGCAGCTCGAAGCAGGGGTGACGTGGTTCCGGCAGGCGAACCTCCAGTACACCCACGCATTCTCCGCGCTGTGGCTTCTCGAGGGGTTCCTGCGTGTAGGGCGACACCCCGAAGCCCGAGCGCTGCTGGAGGACGTGCTCGCGACGGCGCGCGACCGTGGGTACCGGCATGTCGAGGGTATGGCGACTTGTCTGCTGGCGGAAGCCCTCATGGTGGATGACCCGGGGGCGGCCACCAGGCATTTCGAGACGGCGATCGCTCTTCTCGAGCGCGTCGGAGCCAGGAACCAAGTCGCCAATGCGCTGGAGAAGCAGGCGGCGCTCCGGCGTGCCGGCGGGGATGTGTCAGGCGCACAGGCGCTGCTGCAGCGCGCGCTCGATCTCTTCGAGACGCTGGGAACCCTCGACGCGATCGACCGGGTGCGCGCGAGCCTGGACCGTCAGCGCTCGACAGGATAGCCGCCACTTACCCAGTCGGGAAGATCACCCCGGTGCTACCAGCCGGTCACGAACCGTTGACGCCGCACGTCGGCGGCGCCGAAGAGCGTGCCGTGCTTCGGGTCGACGCCCGCCATCGCCGTCCCCGTGTCCATCATGAAGGGCCCCAGGACGACCACTCGGTGGCCCAGCCGGCGCAAGGCCTCCACGACACCGGGGGCTATACGGTCTTCGACCTGGAGCCCGCTGAGGAGCCGATGTCGCCCGAAGCTCTCCCGATAGTGGAGCGAGTTGAACCGCGGCGCCTCGATCGCTTCCTGGGGACGCATGTTGAACACGGCGATGTTCAGGAACACCTGCAGCGCCTGCTGGTCCTGGCTGTCGCCGCCGGGGCTGCTCAGCGCGAGGAACGGCTTGCCGTCGCGGAACACGACCGTGGGGCTCAGGGTGGTGCGCGGCCGCTTGCCGCCCTGGAGCTGGTTCGGCCCGTCGTCCAGCGAGAAGGCCTGCATCCGGTTGCCCAGCGGGACGCCCGTGTCGCCTGCGATGAAGACGCCGCCATTGAACCACGCCGACGAGGGGGAAGCGGAGAAGAGGTTCCCCGGGCGTCGGCGACGTTCACGGTGGTGGTGTCCGGAGACGGCCCGGGCGGGGTCGCGTCGGGTCGGGTCAGGCGGCCGACAACTCGATGCTGCGACGGTCCGCGTGCCCCTGGCTCGACCTTCCAGGGATCGCCGGGACCCGGGCTGTTGCTCGCCGCGAGCGGGTCGATGAGGGTTCGGCGCTCGGCGGCGTAGGCGTCGGACAGGAGACCGCGGACGGGGACCTTCGCGAACTCCGGATCGCCATAGAAGTGATCCCGATCCGCGAGCGCCAGCTTGAGCGCCTCCGTGACGGTGTGGATGTACTCCGTTGAGTTGTGGCCCATCCGCTCGAGATCGAAGCCCCGCAGGAGCGCGAGTGCCTGGAGGAGGACCGGCCCCTGACCCCAGAACCCGGTCTTGAAGATCTCGAAGGTGCCATGCCGAGTCGTGAAGCGGCCGCTCGTGGGTCGTTCCACGCGACCACGGTAGCTCGCCAGGTCCGCTTCGGTCAGGATGCCACCGGCCTCCTGAACGGCCCTGGCGATGCGCTGGGCGATGTCACCGCGATAGAAGCGATCGCGCGCCGCGTAGATCGCCTCCTTGCGTCCGCGGTGCAGGTTTTGCTGCTCCATCTCGACGAGCGCCCGGAGGGTGCGGGCGAGATCCGGCTGGCGGAACATGCTCCCCTCCGATGGGATCGTCATGTTGGGGCCCTGCAGATACACGCGGGCCCCGCTCGGGAACATGTGCATGCGTTCCAGCTCGGGGGCGAGAAAGCGGCTCAGGAGGTCGTACCACGGAAACCCATCGGCGAGGGCAATTGCGGGCTCGAGCACCTCACGGAGTGACAACGTGCCGAATTCGGCGAGCGCGATGGCGAGCGCGTCGACCACTGCCGGCACGGTTCCCGCCGACGGACCAGCCGGAGGGATCCGTTGCGTCGCGCGAAAGGTTTCGACCGATGCCGACGCCGGCGCGGAGCCCTGGCCGTTGATCACGACCACGTCGTTCCTGTCGGCCAGGTGGAGGATGATCGGCACTTCGCCGCCTAGCCCGAAGTGCGAGATCTCGGTGACGGCCGCCGCGAAGGTCGCCGCCACTCCGCCGTCCACGGCAGTGCCGCCTCGCGCCAGCATCCGCATCGCCGCCTCCGCCGCGAAATGGCGGCCGGTGGCCACCACGCCGACACGGCCGACGACCTCGGGACGGTAGGTGGACGATCCCGCGATATCGTCAGCGCTCAGCGCCGCGGTGGCGGCGTGAGCGGTGATCAGGAGGGCCGCGATGAAAGAGCGGGCACCTGCCGCACCTTCGCCCCTGAGTCGAGGCGGAGGCACGGACCGAGACACCTGAGCCGTGGCGCTACTTGCTCGGGATTTTCGTTCCCGGAGGAGCAGGGAGCCCAATGTCAGCCTCGACGTGGAGGATTCCGTCCGGAGGGCTGGCGCCGGTCACCGATGGAACGCAGTGAACCTGACCTCGGTGATGACGGGCTCCGCTCTTCGAGACAGGTGTCCTGGTGGCAGTAGCCCAGCAGATCAGTCCTCAACTGTGCTTTTCGTAGCCTCTGTCAGCTCAGCCCCGTGAAAGAGGAGGCGCTCCAGTTCCAGGCTCGCCACGTACCTCTCATCATGTCCTCGTAGCGGAACTCCGGGACCAGCTTCTGACCGCGAACCATCTTGCGCCGCCGCGGGGTGCGGGTCAAGGAGGAGGCAGAGCTTGCCCTCTCCCAGACGCTCTAACCTCACCCCGCCTTGTCCATCCACAGTCACTCTACTGGCACGAAGATGGGAGCCCCCTTGGCCTTCAGCAGCACCACGACAAACCTGGCCGGCTCCGTGTTGCTGGCGTTGCGCCCCACGACGTGAACATCGGTAGGACCCTCGTAGAACGTCTGCCCTGCCTTGAGCGTGACGGCAGGTTGGCCTTTCAACTGCATGACGATCTGGCCTTCGAGCACGTAGACGAACGCATGGGCGTCGTGCCGATGGACCATGTCTCGTGCGCCCGGCGGATACGACACCTCAATCATGCGACCCTCCTTGCCCGAATAGTCCGCGAGGTCGATCGCGAACAGCTCCTTCACGTCTGCGGCTTCGGCCGGCACGGCTACGAGCATCAGGGGTGCCGCTAGCAGAACCAACGCAACGAGTTTGGTCGTCATAGTCGCCTCTTTCGTTCGTCGCCCGAGACCCCCGGGTGCGACGCTCCGCTCGGGCATTGCGCGATCACCGCCCCGATTGTGTCAGCGCCGCACCGTTGCGCAGGATCCTTCCCATCTCTCCGCTCCGGCACCACATGGTTTCCAGCCGGTGCGCCCGCGTGAGATCCCTGGGCGTATCTCGGATGCAGGATCAGGCTCTTGCCGGTGAGCGGCGGAGCCATTCGTCGAGACCGATGCGGCCGAGGCGCGCTTCGCCCAACGGCACGAGCGAGCGCTCCTCGACGCGGCCGCCCCAGTATCGGGCCTCGGGGTCACTCACGACCGTACGCGGGTCGCCGACCGCCTTCAGATAGCGGGCGACGATTTCGTTGAACGGTGCTCGTTCCAGGCCGGCGATCTCGACGATGCCGCTTCGCGGCGCCGCGACCGCCACATCGGCAACGATGGCCGCAACGTCGTCCGCCGCGATGGGCTGGAACAGGCCGGGCGAAAGCCTGACGATGCCTCCGTCCGCACTTGAATCGGCGATGGCGCGGAGGAATTCCAGGAACTGCGTCGAGCGGATGATGGTGTAGGGGATGCCGGAGGCCTCGATCAGTTTCTCTTGGGCGACCTTGGCGCGGAAATAGCCATTGTCGGGCGTCCGGTCGGTTCCGACGATGGAGAGCGCGACATGGTGCCGGACGCCGGCTGCGGCCTCCGCCGCGAGAAGGTTGCGGCCGGAGGTCTCGAAGAACTCCAGCACCGCCCTGTCTTCAAATGAGGGCGAATTGGCGAGGTCGATCACCACCTGCGTGCCGGCCATGGCCTCTTTGAGGCCCTCGCCGGTGATGGTGTTGACGCCGGTATTGGGCGAGGCGGCGACGACCTCGTGGCCGCCCTGGCGCAGAATGGCGACGGTCTTCGAGCCGATCAGGCCGGTGCCGCCGATGACGACGATCTTCATGGTTTACCCTCCCTTGTCGATGACTGGCGACCCTCAAATGGGTTCGCAGGAGCCGCTGCCAGCCGCCCCAGGAGCCGCTGCCACAGCTCCTGCGTCCGGCTGATTGGTCTGGCGACGGCCCGGTTCGTTACGGAGCCGCATACCCGCCCCATCCACGTTCTCGGTACCGCGTATGTGCCCGTGCGGCGAGCTCAGCCTCGCCCGTGGCCTCGTTATTGTAGGTGCAGGACCGTGGACGCGCAACGAACGCCTCCGTCGATAGACCAATCAGCAGACCGCGCAACCGACGTGGATGTGCGAGAGCGTGCGAGTTGAGTGAACGCTCCGACAGAAGGGGCGTGCATCAAGGCCGTGAAGGCGCGCATCGAAAGGTCAAGGCGTGCGCAGCGGGCCCATCGGAAAGAGGCGCGAACTCGCGTCGCATGAACACCGTTGGGAGGAACGCAGGTGAGCACGATTTCAGTGAACGATGATCCGACGATCTCCGACAAGGACCGAGTACTCACGGGCTGCAGGACGATGCACCGAGGGCTGACCCGACTCGTGCTAGCAGCTATCGTGCCCGCGATCGTGCTTTGCGGCTGCGCGACGGTTGCCCCGGTCAACGTTCGAGTTGACCGTGTTGGACCGGAGACTGGCTACCGCATCGCAAAGTTCATGGTACGCGATCGAGGTCCAACGAACAACCCTGACGCACTTCTTCTACTAGCGTTCTCCGGCGGCGGCACTCGTGCCGCAGCTCTTTCTTACGGCGTACTCGAGGAGCTGCGGCGCACGCCGATCGTGGTCAAGGGGCACCAGCATTCCCTGCTTGACGAGGTGGACGTGATAGCTGGCGTGTCCGGTGGCAGTTTCACCGCATTGGCGTATGCGCTCTATGGCGAGCGGCTATTCCACGAGTATCAGCAGCGCTTTCTCAAACGTAACGTTCAAGGTGAGCTGATCCAGCGAATCCTTAGCCCAACCAACTGGCCTCGGCTGGCGAGCGATGGCTATGGCCGCTCCGAACTAGCCGCGGACTATTACGACGAGATTCTCTTCGGAGGGGCCACATTCAGCGACCTGATTCCGCTACAAACTCCCGTCGCGGTCGTGACAGGGACGGACCTGTCCACTGGCGCACGATTCGAATTCTCGCAGGACACCTTTGATCTCCTGTGTTCCGACCTCGGGTCAGTGCGGTTGGCCCGCGCAGCCGCGACATCGTCGGCAGTCCCCGTTCTTCTCTCTCCAGTCACCTATCGTAACTATGGTGGGAAGTGTGGCGCTATGTTGCCGATCTGGGTTCAGGACGTTGCAAGCAGAGAACACGCGGCCCGCCCGGCCGGACGAGCATTGTTGCGCTATCGTGATTTCAAGGCGCTCGAGGACAGCGAGAACCGTCCCTACCTACACATCGTCGATGGCGCGGTCTCGGACAACCTCGGACTACGTGGCATGCTCGAAGCGTTCGAGCAATTGGAGGCGAGTCCGGCGTTCCAACGCGAGATGCGCTTCTCCGAACTGCGTCATATTGTCGTAATCGCGGTCAATTCTCGCTCGGCCCCAGCCACCGATTGGGATCGAAAACCTGCGCCGCCAAGTATTGTGTCGCAGTTGATCCAAGCCTCAAGCGTTCCGATCGATCATTTCTCCTTCGAATCCGTGGAACTCTTGAGAGATATGGCAGCACGGTGGGCGGACCGACGCGAGCTCGCGATTGCGCGGCGCCTCGATGCTGGCCAATCGCGGACCGAGGCCGAGGCATCCGTGCCGAGGATTACATTCGATGCGATCGACGTCAGCTTTGACGCGATCGAAGACCCATCGGAGCGGCGCGAGTTCATGGAGATGCCGACGACCTTCTTCTTGCCCGCGGAATCCATCGACCGGCTGCGTGAATTGGGTGGCCGGCTTCTACGCAACTCGCGCCCCTATCAGATTCTGCTCCAGCGCATTGCGGAGATCGCGAAACGCGACACTCCGTCGTCCGAGAAGCCAATCACGCACTGAGTAACGGCATCGGTTTTCCCGAGAGGCGGGCGACGCGGCAGAGGCTCGCGTGATAGTGGTCAACGAGGTGCGCAAACGCGATTTTGTCACCACGGCGCAGCGCTTCGATCACGCTCGCATCATCGGGCACCGCGACTCTGCCTACGGCTCCAGCGGGAAGCCAGCGTGCGGAGGTGGGGGTGGACGGCAGGGGACGGGCGCACGCGGTGGGGGAGCGCGGGTGGAGAAGCGGCTGGCCGTGTCAACTCGTGATTCGATTCCTCCGGGTTTGAGATGTGTTTTCGTTCACGGCTGGCCTGTGCGAGTGGGTTGATCTCGTCGAGGTTCTATCAGACTTCTATGCGCGCTCTGGGGGTCATGGGGAAAGGTCGTCTAGAAGCGTTTAGCGACGGCGTACTTGCCATCATCATCACCATCATGGTGCTGGAGTTGAAAGTGCCTCACGGCGAGTCAATCGCCGCGCTGGCGCCATTGATACCGGTCTTTCTCAGCTATGTGCTCAGCTTCATCTATGTGGGCATCTACTGGAACAACCATCACCATATGCTTCACGCCAGCAAGAAGGTATCCGGGCAGGTGCTGTGGGCAAACCTGCACCTTCTCTTCTGGCTATCGTTATTGCCATTTGCCACGGGCTGGATGGGCGAGAACCACTTCGCCCGACTGCCGTCGGCGCTTTACGGGGTGATCCTCATCTGTGCGGCCATCGCATATTTGTTGCTTCAGCGAGCCTTCATCGCTGTCGAAGGCGCCGGCTCCATGCTCGCCGTGGCAGTCGGGCGCGACTGGAAGGGTAAGTTGTCGCCGGTTCTCTATCTTGCAGCCGTCGTATCAACGGCCTGGCTTCCGTGGGTTGCCCAAGCAATCTATGTCTTGGCTGCGCTCCTCTGGGTCATACCCGATAGGCGCATCGAGCGTGTGCTCTCCAAAGGCGAAACCTAACCCTTCAGTCGAGCGGACAGACGTCGGCGGTTCCGGCGCTGAAGGCCGGCGGGATCCGCGCGTCGCGGAACAGCGGTTGTGAATCGTCAGCATCGGCGCTGACACGTGGCGCTCCCCTCCCCTCGTTCCTGCGGGCGTCGCACTCTGGATCGCGGCCTACCCACAGCAGCATGGATCGGTCGGCCACGCGGAGGTCGCCGGGCCCGTCGACGCGGCGCTGCACTGGCGCGGGCTGCGGCGATGCCGCGCACTCCTCGCGGCCGGGGCCACTCGGGAATTGTCGGCTGTCAGCGCCGCGCCGGGAAAGGCGGTACGCCCCCGTGTTCAGCACGGGGCCGTCGTGCGCGAGCACGATCGCGGTCGCCCGCGCTGACGCGAAGCAGTGACCGCGGGAAGCTGCGAGGGGAGCCTCGACGGCCCCCTCGACCATCTACGGGTGGTGGGGCGGGTCCGGCGACACGTAGGTCGCGAGGTCCGCCGCCGGAACCTTGTAGGCGTGCAGGACGCCGGGCAGGAGCGTGTAGCTGCCGTCGGCCTGGCACGCTGTCCAACGGGCCCGTGCAGCCGGTCGTCTCGCCCAGCGGGCACTGGATCGACGTGGTGAACGGGTCGCTGTCCGTGAACCGGAAGTAGACGTCGAACTGCTCGCCGTCGGCGTTCTGCGTGACGCTGTAATCGTTGTCGGTGCCCGCCAGCAGCAGATAGCTGCCGTCCTTCAGCTGCGGGCCGATCGCGAGGCCCTCCCACTTCTCCGGCACCTTGTTGCCGAGCGCGGGCAGCGTCTTGGCCGCGAGGTCGAGGAAGGGGCCGGTCTTGGTGACCTTGCCGGCGGGGCGAGGCGCCGGCCGCGAACGTCATGTGGCTGACGTCGCCCGCGCCGGTCAGGTCGATGCGGTAGACCTTCTTGTTCGGCGGCGAGATCTCCGCCCCGACGCCGATGCCCCGGTTGTTGCGCTCGAGCACGAGGAACTCGTGATCGTTGACGGCCACCAGGGCGGAGATGCCGCGGCCCTGCGACGAGCCCTCCATCTGGTAGGCGTACTGCGCGACTGCGGTCGCCGGTCTCGGTGTCGAACTTGACGATGCGGTTGCACACGCCGTTGCCGCCGCCCTCGTCCAGCATGGCGCTCTGGAGCATCGCGTAGACGTAGAGCGCCGTCGGGGCTGATGGCCAGCCCCTCGAAGCCGCGGTTGGTTCGCTTGCCCGCGGTGTTCCCGTCGTCACCGGCGTAGTTCGGCGTGCCCGTGGTGGCATTGCGCGGGATCAGGTTGGCGGGAATCGTGAAGGTCCTCACTCGGACGCCGTGGCGATCGAACTCGTACAGCGACGGCCCGTACTCGTCGGAGACCAGGAAATGTTGCGTCTCCGGATGCACGACGAAGCCCTCGGGGTCGAAGGAATTGCCCAGCTGGCTGGTGGGATTCGGGGCGATGCCGTCCAGCGGCTGGCCGAGCTCGTCCTTGAAGATGATGGTGTCGACGATCTTGAACTTGCTGATGGCGCCGGTCTTCTTGTCGATGTCGAGATTGAACCGTTGGCACACGCGTCTCGTAGTGGAGCGTGCCGCCGCCCGGTCCGCGGTCGGACAACCCATACCAGTGCTTCCGCTTGACGTCGTAGTAGATGTCCGAGAAGAACCCACACGGCCGGTGTTCGCGTCGGTGCCCTTGCTCTCGTCGAGCATGTCGCCCGGCAGCGCCAGGCCGTTGACGAACTCGGGCGCCGCCAGCTCGCCGGTGCCGGCGCGGCCGCGAGCGCCGCGCCGATCAGGATCGTGACCAGGAACGTGCGTGACATCAGAACAGGCCTCCTTGATCCAGAGAGAGATGGTCGCGCCCTCGCCGACGTCCGGCCGCTGGCGCTCACGGCCGACCGACACTGTGCGCGTCGGCGATTGCGCCGCGATTACGCCGACGTAAACTCCTGATGACGTCGCGACCGGGCCGCACCGCGCGGGACGAGCCGATGTCGGTGAACACCGCGATCGAGTCCCCGGCCGACGGGATGCGCCGGAGGGCGCGACGCAGCGCGATGTGCCCCGCCTCCGCTGCGCGCCGATCCGCGCACATCTGTCGCTGCGCGGGGGCGGTCAGATCCGGGCGCGATCGCCATTGCGTGCGGCGTGATCGACGTGCTCGCCAAGGCGCTGTATCTGGTTGCGACGTACCACGGGCCACTCAGCGTGGTGGCGACGCTGGCATCGCTCTACCCTGCCAGCACCGTGGTGCTCGCCCTCGCGGTGGTCGGCGAACGTCTCGGCGCGCTCCAGGTCACGGGTATCGGATGCGCGCTGATGGCGCTGCTCTTGATGGTGGGCAGATGATGTAAGAGAGGTTGGCGAATCTCGCGAGGCTCGACCCGCGAGGCCCGTTCAAACGTGACCCGCTCCCGCGCCACCGGATGCGGGATCGACGGACGCGCCGGCGCAGGAGACCTTCGCGCTGTGCCATCCTCGGCGTCCCGCGGCTCGACGAGCAGGGCTGGTCGTTGGCGATCGATGGCCCGGTGGAGCGTCCGCGGACCCTTCGGTTCAACGACCTCCTGCGCTACCTCGAAGGCCGAGCTCGCGGCCGTTCACGAATGCTGTGGCAGTCCCGTTTGCTCCGTTCGAGCCGACGCGCCGTGTGTGCAGCGTCCGGTGGGCCGGCGCGCGGCTGATGTGCTGGCGGATTGCCAGCCACGCGCGGCAGCTCGATACGTCTGGTCGTATGGCGCGGATTTCGGGGAATTCGGCGGCGTCGAGGTCGGACGCCTACGTGAAGGACCTTCCGCTCTCCCGTGTCCGAGGCGGACGCCCTGATCGGCTACGAGATGAACGGGAGGGCGCTCACGCCCGGAACAGGGTTCCCCGCGCGTCTGGTCGTTCCGAGGTTTCAACCGATCTCGGGACGGCGCAACGCGGTCCATCGGGTACCGGTGACCGTTGTCTAGCCTCGAGTTCGGTGGAGAGTCTCTTCCACTGTCGGTGGTCGCCGGGCACTGGCTGGGCTGGTGTCTGGCCCAGCTGGGCCGGTTTCCGGATGCGGTCGTCCGTGCCGAGCAGGCGTTTCGCCTCGCGGAATCGATGGGGCCGCCATACACGGCATCGTGATGGGCCACCGAGCCGGCCCGGCCCCGCCCGAGTCTCGCAGCGTCGCGCGCCTGATCTGATCCTCGAGGGCGCGGCGGCCGCCGTCGTGCCGGCGCCGCGAGGTGTCATTCCTCTATCGGTCGAGGCCTCGATCACGATCCGGGCGCGGCGCCGGCTCCGAGCACGGCGCCGAAGCGCTCGGCCTCGGTCCGGATGCGCCGCTCGATGACCTCACCGCCCTCGGCGAGATGTAGATCTGGCTTTCCCGCTTGCGCACGTCGATGCCAATATGGTCCATGGCTGGCCTCCCGTTCTGCGGCGTTGACCGCGCGGTGCTCTTGTGGGGCAGTCTATGCCACCACGTCAAGCGAGAGGCCAGCCGCTTCATCCCATCTACGCTCTCCAGTTCACACAAGATTCTCCTTCCCGTCACACTGCAGTAACAGGAGCCCGCCCATGATGGACCCTCGGCTCCTCTTGCGAGCACGTGTCTTCCTCCCTGCTCTACAGGCTCGTCAGCATCCAGAGCAGGGAGCAGCTCATAACATGGGGCCTAAAGGATGGGCTCTGGCGTCAATGAGCCGCGCTGGTCTATGAGACCGATCGACTGATGCCTCGGGTGAGGCATGCAGGAGCATCAGGAATGGCTTTTATCACGCGCGGGCACCACCTCGCACTCCACTGCGCCGCATTCTACGTATCCGGACATCCCACACCCTCATCGCCACACGATCTCTGGTGAGGGACCAAAGGATGGGATTGCCCTGATGTTTAACCAACCTTCACAGAAGGAGAGAGAGTCATGCCAGCCAGAAATCCAAAGGAAGTTTTCCTCAAGCTCCTGAGCGACGTGCGGCAGGGCACCGAGCGGACGACCAAGGTCTTTCAAGAGCTTAGCCAAAACGCCCAGGATCCAGACGTAAAGGAAGCCCTGGAGGCGCGGATTTTCGTCTCAGACCAGATCCTGGCCAGGCTCGATCAGTGCTTCAAGCTGATCGGCGAGAAGCCGGTGCAGCTCAGTGGCCGCCTGCACGACGTTTTTGTGGAGGACTTCCGCCGGGAACTCGCGGAGATAGAGTCCCCGGGGGCAAAGCGTCTCTTCATCCTGGCCAAGGCCCTTCACCTGATTCACTTTCGCATGGCCGAGTATGTCGCTCTCATCGCGGCAGCCGATATGAGCGGCCACTACGGCGTTGGAGTACTGCTGGAAAGCTGCCTTGCGGACAAACTCGCCTTCGTGGAACGAACGCGGCATCTGATCAGGAATAGGATCGAGGCCAAGGTGGCTGAGAGAGCCCACGCCTAGAAGAACCTCCCAGGGCAGGGCAGGGAAGGAGTCAAGTCGGTACTGGTGCAGAAAGGGGGGTTCTGAAGGGGTGGTGGTTGCCGGCTATGCTCCGATCGAGGAGGATCGGGGCGATGCGCGACATCGAGCTGTATCGAGCCCTCTTGGGGCTGACCGCGCCATGGACCGTGGCCGGGGTCGACGTGGACATGCCCGGGCAGCGCGTGATGGTACGGGTCGACGCGGGTGCGGGGCCGTACCCCTGTCCAGAATGCGGAACGCCCGGGCCGCGGTATGACAGCAAAGCGCGCCGCTGGCGCCATCTGGACACGATGCAGTTCACGACCTGGATCGAGGCCGAGGTGCCACGGGTCGAGTGCGCCGCGCACGGGGTCAAGCAGCTCCGCGTGCCGTGGGCCGAGCCGGGCTCGCAATTCACCGCGTTGTTCGAGCGGCTGGCCATTGATCTGTTGCGAGAGTGCTCGATCACGGGCGCGATCCGGCTGCTCCGCATCAGCTGGGACGAGGGCTGGGGATCAAGGGGCGGGGCGGTCAAGCGGGGCCTGGCGCGGCGGGGCCATGAGGTGGTCGCCCGGCTCGGGGTCGACGAGAAGGCCATCGCCAAGCGGCATCGCTATCTGACCATCGTGGCGGACCTGGAGCGACCCCGGGTGCTGTATTTGGCCGACGACCGCAAGCAGGCGAGCCTGGACGGCTTCTGGCCCACGCTGACGCCCGCCCAACGCGCGGGCATCACCGCCGTGGCCATGGACATGTGGGAGCCCTACGTCCAATCCACGCGAGCGCATCTGCCCGACGCGCACGCCAAGATCGTGTTCGACAAGTTCCACGTCGTGAAACACCTGCACGACGCCGTCGATCATGTGCGGCGCGGCGAGCACCGGACGCTCAAGCGCGACGGCGACGCGCGGCTCACGGGGTCCAGGTACCTGTGGCTGCGCCGGCCCGCGGACCTGCCGCCGGAGCAGCGCCTCGCGCTCCAGGCCTTGCAGCGGGAAGACTTCAAGGTGGGACGGGCCTGGGCGCTCAAGGAGCGCTTCCGTACCTTCTGGGAGTATCGGTATCCCGGAGCGGCGCGGACCTTCTTCACCCGCTGGTTCTGGCGCGCGACCCACAGCCGGCTTAAACCGATGGCGGTCGTCGCCAAGCTCATTCAGCGGCATCTGCCGAACCTGCTCACCTACCTGCGGCATCGCCTGACCAATGCCGGCCTCGAGGGCCTCAACGCCATCATCCAAGGGATCAAGAAGACGGCCCGTGGCTTCCGCAACGCGGAGCACTTCAAGACGGCCATCTACTTCCACTGCGGCGGTGAGGAATTGAAGCAGAGCTGTGCCTGCGGCTCCAGCGTCCGATAATCACCGATTACGTCACGTTGCGGGCCGCGGCCGTCACGGGGAGGAGGCCCCACGGCAGGGGCGACCGCCGCCCGGAGGGCGTTCATGTTGACTTGTATGAAGCGGCTGGCCGTGTCAAGTCGCGGTGTGTCCCTCCCTGTGTCTCGGGTCCGTGTGTTCGCGTGCAGTGGGATGGGCAGTGGGCGCTGGTCTCGCGAGGTTCCGTCAGCCTTGTATCCGCGCTCGTCAAAGGCGAGGGGCACTCGCCGGCGCATGAGGGGATTCGAAGGGTGGGGGCGCCATCTACGCAGCGGCCCTGCAGCAGCGGCCAAGCCGACATTCGCGCTCACCCACCCGTCGAACCTGCGAGAGACCATCAGGCTCACACCACACCATCACCATCATCACTGTCCAGTCACAATCAGTCGCAATCCCGTCCGGTAGGTGCTCACGCGTGAAGGGCGGCGGCCACGGCGTTTGGAAGGGGCGTGGGGCGGCGGGGGCGTATACACTTCGGCGAAGTAGAGGGCCCGGCGCAGCTCGTGGACCAGGTCCCCGCCGTCTTGGCCTCCTTCGCCCACTTGACGCACAGCTCGCCATCGCGCGCCGGGCCCGCGAAGTCGACGAGCAGCGACGGCCACTCAGGACCGGGGTCGAGCGACGGGATCTCGCCGTAGGTCAGCGTATCTGGGGAGAGCACCGTCATCGGTGTGCGCTCCTGGAGGCGCCGTGCGGAGCGCCATCGCGCCGTGGAGGACCCCGAGACCGGTCGGCAGGAACACCGGCCTGGGCGCGGCCCGTCGCCTTGTAGTAACCCGACGCGGCAGCCACGGCAAGCATCTCGTGCCGGCAGTGGACGTAGCGAGGTGACTCCGGCTCGCCTCGCTCCGCGCCGCGCGGCCAGCGCCTCCCACAGCGCGCGCCATCGTGGCGATGGGGGAAGCGAAGACGCAAGTCGATGCCGTTCGTCCGCAAGAGCTCGAGAATCACTTCTGCGCCATTCTGAATGTGCAGACATGACGTCCTCCTTTCAATCGATGCGTTTGCCGGAACGGAGATGCATTCGATGCACGGTGCTCGTCCGCCAGCGCGCGCGTCGCCGTCACACCGCACGACCGCCACTAGCCCTACCTCGACCCGCGTTCCGCTCGGCGGGATGCCAGGTTCGCAGCTCGGTCTTGATTCATACCACGCGAGCGATGAGCTCGTTCATCGGTTGAGTGAAGTTCAGCACTTGCGCCGCGATTTCGCCGCCGCGAACAGGAAGCGTTCGATCGAGCAGGCCGAGCTTGGACGAGCACCGACGCCTGGTCCCAGTACAGGTGCTCGTGCGCGATCTTGTCGCCTTCGAACTGGATGATGGCGACGAAACGGAACTTCCACGCGTGTTCCGGTCGGCGGGATGCCGGGCAGTAGCCAGTCCATGCGGATCGAGTGCGTGAAGCGAATGATCATCTCATCGACGACTCGGCCCTGCCCGATAGTCCGCGAGACGGGAACGATGCTCGATGTCCGGCGGCAGCTGTGACACGAAATGGTTCGCGTAGAAGTCTCGCACTTCGTCGCGTCCTTGAGCGCCGACCATCAATGGGACCAAGTTGACGTAGGCGTCCGCCGTCATCGTTCGCGACGGCTTCATCCGCGCTCTTCGCGGAGAACTCCGCACCGACGTGCTGATCCCAGACACTGGCCAGTGGTCCTTCGGTCTGCATGGCATCTACTCTCTCTCAAGGTGCTGTTCGACTGAAGGTCCGCGAGAGAAGTAGTCCATCGCCCGGAATCCAGGCGCCGCGCCCTTTGCCCTCGGCTACCCAGGAGACCCGTCATGAGGCATGCGCTCATTGGCCTGATCGGAGCCGCTACCGTTCTGTGCGCATCGACCGCGCTGGCGCAGACGGCCAGGGACATCCGCGGACCCGTCGCCGTCGTGCCGCTCGCCAGTGAGCCTGCTCCGAGGATTGTCATCGATCCGCCGCTGGCGGAGTGGCTCGCTCATGGACGGGTCGTCATCCAGTATCGCGCCGAGAACCTGCGGATCGTGCCGGTGTTCGGCCCGAACGCCCTCGATGTATCGCCGCGCATCGGGCACATCCATGTGACCGTGGACGACAGCGCCCTGGCGCTGGGCAGCCGCGAGCGGCGAGCCGCTCATCATCAACTGTCTTCCCCGGGGCGCACCGGGTCCTGATCGAGCTCGTTGACGCGAACCACCAGCCCCTCGACAAGGAGTCACCAGCCTTCCTGATCCCGGACGTGGTCGCGCCCAATTGCTGTCGCTGAGGCCGGCCCGCTGTCCGGTCCACACCGGCTCGCCGAGGACGTCCGGAGGGCCGTTCGGACTACTGGTCTTCAGGATTGCGCGGGGTCGCGGCTCGCGAGTGGGCTCGTAGGCCGGGCAGCGTGGCGCAAGCAAGGTCCGAGAGGGTGGACGAATCCGTCGCATCTTCTTCGATACCGGGCGCGATCAGCTCATCGCCTTCATGGAGGCGCGTGGCGTGCCGGGCGTGCCGGCGGAGTACGACGGGAATCAACCGTGGACTCGAATTACCGAGCGCCGTTTTATCACTTTGCCTTCGAGGCCGGCTCGGAAGCGGGGCTCGAAGAGCTTCTTGATCCTTCCACGCTCCCCGTCGCAGGTGTGGGAGACAGCGAGAAAAGGTTGCCGATCCCAGTTTACCCTCTAACCTCTTAATGCAGAGGGGGCAAGAGCCGGGACACATTTGTCCCTTGCCCATCCCGTCGTCCTCCATGAGCCGCTGCACCGATACCGAGTGGTCGGCCCGACGCGAAACCTATAGGGACGCTCTACAAATTTCTCGGAGTCGTGACTCCTGAGGCTGACGCGGCGGGCCTTGCGCCCGCTCCGCGGCCCCAGCCAGTCGGCGCGCCTACCATACGGGCCCCTGGTGACGCGACGGCCGTCAACCCCTCTGGCATCTGGCTTGATCTCCTACGCGCACCGCCACGCCGCACTGAGGCGATCCGGGAGCCGCGCGTGCTCATCATCCCCGGAACGGAGGAGGTCCTCCATGACGAACACCCTCCCATGGCATTCCGTCCTCGCCAGCTGACCGACAGGTGTACCACGACGACACGCGCTGCCCGGAAGGGGGCGACGTCGAACGACGAAAGGACATCGACATGAACGTGACCCGACTCCTGGCTGTAGCGGTGCTCATCGTCGCAAGCGGTGTGGCGCTCCACCCGGCGCAGGCCCAGGCGCCGGGCATCACCTGCACCGATCTTCCAGCGGCACGACCTGAGCTGTTCCCGGGCGGAGAGGTCATCCAGGTCGTGGGTGGCCCTCGGGCCGGGAGTGCTGGTCCCCAAGCCACACCCATCCGGGCGAAGAGATCATCTACGTCCTGGAAGGCTTGCTGGAGTACGAGGTCTGAGGGCAAGCCGCCGGTGACCCTCAAGGCCGGCGACGTCCTCTTCATCCCGGCGGGCGCCGCCCACTCGGCCCGGAACGTGGGCACCACCAACGGAGCGGAGCTCGCCACGTACATCGTCGAAAGGGACGCCGCTCGTCACCGTGGTCAGAGCGTGGAAGCTGGCGCAGAAAGGGTGGGCGTGTGAGCCGATGTGCCGTCACTCACTCGTCATCACGATACACCTGGGGTCAGCGTGCGCACCGCTGGCCCCGAGCCTAACCCGATCACCAGTCGCTTCGCCTTGTTGCCCTCTTGGATGGACACGATCTGGCCCTCGATCGACAGAGTTGGCCCGGCGACCGGGGACCGCATCGTCGCCGGCTCGGCTCGATCCCCAGCTTCCGGATCTCGTTCACTAACGTTACGGGTCAGCGCGTGGCTCACTGCCTGCTCGACCTCGAGCCTGGTCCCCGCCCTCCGGCCTGCCGTTCATGGCGCGCTTGAGTCGCGAGCCGATGGCGCCGTCGAGCTCGACATCGTCCCGCGACACTTGATAGTCGACCAGGATGAGCTCAGGCCTCGGCAGCCGGTCTGAGGAGTTCTCGACATGCTGGGTGCTGACCCGGGCGCACCCTGCCATCGCTATCAGGGCCATCGCTGCGACCGCAGAGCCGAGTACCATCCATCACGTGGCTACGTGTCCCCATTGCTCGTCACCTTCCGTCGTTAGCATCGTCGGACCTCTCGCCATCAACGCGTTTGCCGCCGCGCGAGGCACGCGGACCTCGTCGTGGATTGAGACGGCGTCGCAGACCGCCGCGGTGCCGCGGCCAGATCGTTTTTTCAGCGAAGAAGGCGACATACCGGGGGCCTCGCTTCGGCCGGCCCGCTGGGAGACGCGGCCGGTGAAGCTCGCGCCGCCAATGTAGAGCGTCCGTTGTGCCTGCGGCTCCAGCGGGCCGCGGGCGTGTGGCCCGAGGGCCTGACGGCTCTGGGAACGGCGGCGCGCAGGCGCGGAGGGTGCTGATGTCGACTACGCGCCCGCCCAGGGCCGACATCGAGGTTGAACTCCGGTGCCTGGGGCCCCCGTCCCCGGTGCCTGGGTCCCTCCCATGCTGGGCAGCCTAGCGTGCGGGTCTCAATTCTTCAAGCAGAAACTGATTGCATGGGCCCCCTTGAGGGTCCCTCGTCCCCATAACGGATGCGGTTCTAGCGTGTGCGGCTTATCTGGGCTTGCATCGGTCGCTCCCCTGCCACATCGTCATCCACGCCCCCTACAAACAGCAACGGGCGCCGAGAGGACTTGGCGTACCCGTTGGTGCGTCCTGCTCTCTCTATTCGCTTTCCGGCTCTACCGGCTGACCGCCCTGCGGAGAAGGATTACGCGGTTCTAGTGATGTCCGTGGTCCCCGCGATCCGCCGATTGTAGCCTTGATGACCGCGTGCATCCAGGGATGGATACAGCACTCGAAGAGGTGTACACCTTCGCCGAGTCCCCTGTATCTGCACACCGTCACTCAGGGCGGAGAGCAGAGCGAGACCCGCAGCGCATCCTGAAGCGCCGTCAATCCTGTAACGGGGCGCTGGAGGGCATCGACCTCGCCCGCCACCAAAGGCCGAAACCTTGGGTGGGAAGGCATGGTCCTCCCCGCCGTCATTGCGGACTTGCACCTTCTCGTTGGGTTGAATCTCAAGAGTATGGCACGTCAAACCGCCACGCCGGGTGTCCAAAAGCAGCAGGAGAGAGGAGGGAAGCAAACCGCCAGGAAAGGTGACTCCCCATCGAAGTTCACGCTGCAGAGGATGCCCGCCCCCATGGCGGCATTGAAGGTGGCGGATCACACTCGTCCAAGATTTTGACCTCTCTCGCCGCCGCGTCGCTCACTCCCCTACGATCCAGAACAGCGACCAACAGCGCGAGGGCAATACGTGCGTTCTGGCATCCGTTCTACCTCCTTCTTGGTAAGGTGCCATCAGGCCCATCAGGAAGTACACCCGCGCGGCGCCGCCGCCGGACCGCGGCGAGAGACGCACGGAGCCCGGATCACTTCTAGGCGGTCCGTGCGCCCCGCGGGTGACACGATGACCGTCGAGCACCGCTTCTCCCGCCCGGGCCGGGTCCCGACGGCTCGAGCAATCCAGCGTCTGCCGCCGCCTTCCTCTCCGCGAGATGATCGCTTACTTGATTCTGGTCGCGGATCTCGCCGGCGGGCGAGAGACGGCAAATACTATGAACATTCGCGTAGGCCTGCGCCTTCCCGTATGGCGGTGAGCACGTGCTGAGAATTCTCCAGCGGAGACGCCTCTGAGCCGCCTCGAGCCTGACGTCCGCAGTCGTCCTGGTCCCCGTCACCATCCCCGAGAGGGTCGGACAGGCGGTGGGACGGGAACGCCGGCGTGGTGGAGTCAGATTTGTGCAGAGGAAGATCACGATGCCTCCCTGCGACGTTCGGCTGGCCGACATGGATGTGGGCCTGCGTGACCGTTCCTCCCTGGATGCCCTCATAGGTGAGTTCGAAGCCGAAACTGGCATCGTTCTTGCCGATATCCAGGATGAAGCTGCCGGTCGCCCCGGTGATGACGACCGGGGTCTCCTGAGCCCTTGCAACAACTTCGGCCTTGTGCTGCTCGGAGGCCAACGCCTGGAGTGTTGACCGCGATGAACCCAAGCATCGCGGCGAGAATGTAGACGATTCTGAGATGCTTCATCGGCTTCCCTCCTTTGGCCTTGAGACTCGATCGCGACCTCGTTGCCGAGGATGCGTAGAGAGGGCTTCCTCGGAGATGGTGCGAAACCGCCGGAGGTCCTCTCGGCCCCATCGTGTTCCTCTCGATCAAGAGGTTTCGCTGCCGGGCACGCCGGACTAGTTGCTGGGGCGTGCCATCCCGACATCGAACGTGCCCCGCGGTTCGCGAAGACCGAGAGGGCAGGAAGCGTAAGCAACAAGACATCTACTTTGCGGACGGCCTCGCCCGAACGCTCCCCCGATTCCCTACTACTACGCGCGGAAGGACAGCCCGTCAAGGCGACCTGATTCAGGCCCGATTGCAATGCTCGCCCTCCGCGCGTAGCGAAGACACCCGCCGCACGCAACGCTCGCTCTCATCCCGGCGCTATGAGTGACCGGAGCACGGAAAGCAGCCCTGAGTTAATGCGCGTTGCGCCGGCGCCCATACGGACCAGGCGGATCAGGCCTGATAGTGTACGGCCCCGAGCGGACGTCGGAAGGCTGCGCGAAGGAGCGATCTCACACTTCCATCGGTCGCTCGACGCGGTGCTCGAGGCGGAGGACCGTCGCCCGCCCGCCGACGGTCAGTGATGCCTGTGGCCGTCCTCATCATCCTGCTCCGGCCCAACACGAGAGTCGATCGGCAGGGGCGCGTCAAGGCGGATCAGAATGAACTCGTTGTCGTCCGGCCGCCCCGGGTTGCGGCCCGGGCCGAAGGGATAGTTGTTGTCGTTCAGCACGCCGAGGGTCCTCGCGCTGAGCGGGATGACGCTCTCGATGGTGACGAACGGAAAGGTAAACAGGCCGGTGCCGGTGCGGCCGATGTCGTCGGGATCGCTGAGGTTCATCAGATCGGCGACCTCGCTCTTGAGGACGAGCTGTTCTGGCCGACCTTGCTGAGGTCGACCAGGAAAATCTTCTTGAATCGTGCGGCGGCGCCCTCGTTGTTGTCGCGTTCGATCACGAGAAACATCCAGCTTGTCGACGGCCGTCATGTCGCCGATCGACTGGCCGGTCGACGCCGGGGCCTCCAGCCGGTAGATACCACTGCTTCCCGGTGAATGCGCGCCGGTGCGTATCGAACTCGTTGATGATGAGCCGCCGCTGATCCGATCGGTGGTGAGGGGTCTCCTCCAGGAGCGGGTAGAGGAACCGGCCGTCAGGACTGAGCGCCATGCCCTCGAACCCCTTGCTGCGCGGCAGATTCGGCGCGGGACCCGGGAGCGGGTTGTCGGGAGACCGCACGCCGGGCAACGAGATGGGAGCTTCGAGCACGCGGCCGGTGTCGTCGGTATGGATCGAGAAGGGCCCGAACTCGTCGCCGAACCAGAACGTGCCGTCAGGCGCCAGGCGGAAGGATTCGATATCGAAGTCGGCGCCCGTGAGCAGCCGGCCCTGCCGAATGGCGGGATCGACCGGAATCGCGCTGCCTGGGTACGTCTCGCCGTCGGCGACGATCCGGAAGCCGATCCTGTGGTCGGGGTCGCGCAGGTTGTAGCGCAGTGTCACGCCGATGGTTCCCGGTCGCCGCGCGAGCGCGTCGCGAAGTCCGGCGTGAGCCGGTAGACGGCCAGACAAAGTCGGCAGAGTTCGCCTTGGCGCCGAAGCCGTTGTCCGGGCAGCGCGAGGTAGCCGCCGTCATCGGCGCGTAGCACGGCAGAGAAGCCCTGAACGGGCTGGTGCCGGAGGAAGGGCGGCACCCGGCCATTGGCCGAAGCTGATGAACTGACCCGACGTCGGCCCCACGGGAGAACGTGTCCGCCGGCAGCATCGGCACGGCCGATCAGAGTCGCCGCCTGGGCGCTGCCCGCGGCTGAGCCGGCGAGTAGTGAGAGCGTGATGAGGCCGATCGCCAATCGCGTCCACCTTGTCCTGAACATGGAAGACCTCCTGTGGTGAAGGTTCGTCGCGCGTAGCAGCGCCAACGCGCTGGGCAGCACGCCAGCGCGGCGATGTGACAGCCGGCGGACAACGTGCTTACGTCCTCGTGAATGGACGGACTCGAATTCTTCACGGCACGGTATCGCCGTTTGCCGATGTGCGCGGGCCTGGCATTCGCCTCACATCACGTCTGCGTTCCCGGCGGACTGAACCCGGGGCGCGAAGCCATATCTTCATCGCGCCGCAACTTCCCTGTCGTCGGTCGCGGCCCGGCCTGCCCGGGTGCGCGGGCAGGCCGGGCCGGCACCGACTTGCTCAGCGCGACTTCACGATCTCGTAGACCGTGTTCACACCGTGCTGCTGAGTGAAGAACCAGCGCCACCGCGAGATGTTGCCCATGTTCGTGCTGCTCGAACCGGAGGAGTTGCTTCACCGACGGCTCGCCGTCCGAGATGTGCAGGCCCGTCGGCTCGTTGTCCTCGTCCGAGTTCGCGGCCGCCGCGTCTTGGCCGAGGGCAAGCAGGCGCTTGGCCGGCGCGCCCTCTTTGCAGATGTCGAACGCCCACACGGAATCGAGGGTGTTGAGCTGGTCGTGCAGGTGTCGCCGCGATCCTCGGTGGCGAGCAAGGTGCACTGGTCCGCGAAGGCGAGGTTGTCGAAGGAGCTGCGGTCCTTGTCGCCGAGCACGACGATCGCGATGGTCCCGCTGAGGGCGTCGAGCATGTCGACGCGGAAGATGGAGTCCCCAGCGCGCGCGCGCGGCAAGCTCGGATTGTTGCCCGCAGTGGCGCTGGTATCACCGGTCGCGTCGAAGAAGAACGTCTTGAACTGGGAATCCGGGAAGGAACTGCGCGTTCTCCGGACGCTTGAACGGCGTCGCCAACGCCGCCTTGGCCCTGGCGTTGGCGTCGAATGGCGCGAAGCCATCCACCGCGGTGTCGTGGACGGTGACCCACTTTACCGGCCAGGCGCTCCCCGGCGCGTGCAGCCGCAGCTGGTACATCGACAGGGTGTCGCCCGGCGGCGCTGCCGCCCGTCGCGGGGTCATTGAACCTCAACGTGTGGCCCTCGATCGTCACCTGAAGCGCCTGAAGCTGGCCCCCGCGGAGAGATTCGTGGAATCGACGGGCACGAAGCGGTAGACGAAGGAGTTCGGCTGCCGGGCGCCCCCAGCGATCGTCGTGCCGCCCACGTCTTCCGCGAGGAGCAGATTACCCTGTCGTCGGGGTGGATGCCCTCGTAGCCGGCACGCCTGAGCACACCGTCGAGTGTCCTGCACCACCGGCGGCCACGTCGGCGTGATCTCGATGACGCCGCCGCTGCTGCCCGCTTCCTGGGTGAACAGCAGCGTCTGCGTGTGCGGGTTCCACGTCGAGCGCGTCGATGCTGCTGAAGCCCGTCTTGCCGTCGGGGCCGACCGGCGTGAGCAGCGTGATGCGGTGCGCGGGATCGGCGACGTCGAGGTTGATCCGGGTGACGTAGGCGAGACCGCCGCCGTTCTCGTGACCCTGGAAGAGGAAGTGCTCCCCGTAGTCGTAGCCCGGTGTCGGCCCACCGGGATTCTGGTTCAGGACCAGGTACGTGTTCTCGTCCGGCTCCGTCCTCGTCCCGGTGCTGAGGAAGCCGAAGCTGCGTGATGACCCCGGAGGATTCTCCAGCGGATCAGTCCCGGTGGCGATCGGCTTCAGCGCATAGCCGGGCCCGATCACGTTGGGATGCACGCCCCCGGCGAATTGACGATGGGAACGCCTCTTGATGTTCGTGAACGTGTTGCCCGCCTCCGCGCGGCGCACCGGCGCGCCGGCCAGCGTGGCGAGCACCGCGATGCTCGATAGCAATGCAGATGCTCTGCGCACATCGATCATGAGTGAGCCTCCTGTGTGTTGTGATGGCTGTTCGGTGAACCCGGTCGCCGGCGGCGGTTGCCCCTGCCGCCCACCTGACGCCAGCGCCTTCACTTGACGAAGCCTCAGCAACTCGTGAGGATCGTTGGCGTTGTCTCGGCAAACCAGGCGGCGCCCTCCCGGCCGGAACCGACATCGCGGGTTCCGCTCGTTCCCGCGCGTGCACACCTACCGCCGCGCTGTGACGACCCCGCCACCTGGATGAGCTACGTCTTCGTGAAGGAGGGGCGGCGACACGGGCGACGTTGGCGCTCCATCCGGGAGATCTGCGCCGCGACGCCAGGCTGCTTCAAGGAGTGGAACGAATTACCTGCGAGCTCGTGGTGAGCTGTGGTCGACAGATCCAGCTGGGACCTCGCGATGACCAGGGGCGATCGCGATCGCCGCGCAGCGCGAGGGGGCGCGAGCCCGCCGCGCGATGCACGCCATGACGGATCGACGACGGCCGCCGTATCAACGCCCATGGCGCAGGTGCCGACCGTGGTGCTGCAGTCGCTGATGTTCTGCGCAACGAAGTCACTCAGCTCACCTTGCCGATGTTCCCGCCCCACTGGGGCGGATTCAAGATGCTGTTGACGCCTTCGTCCGGACCCACCCTGCTTCGAGCAGGAGGATGGTCGCGTTGGTACCGTCGAGTAGTCGGCGCGCGACGACGCACCCCGCCGACCCCGCTCCCACGATCACGTAGTCGCAACTCCGCATGGTTTCCTCCGACCAGGTTCGACCGGTCATCTGTAGCGGTCGCACGCGGCACTTCGCGCCCGCTCCTGAGCAAACCGCTAACGGACCGGCGTGCCCCGGTCTTGGCGCTTCGTGCGGTTTTTAGGCAGTTCTTGCGGATCTGCGGAAGCGGCCGGGCGTGACACCGACGACGCGCTTGAAGTGATGGGAGAACTGGCTTTGGTCCGAGAAGCCGATGCGCCCGGCAACTTCAGCCGAGAGGCAGCTACCGCAACTCTAGTTCCCCTTGGCGGCGCGGTAAACAGCACCAGCATGTGATGCGTCAAGACGGGGTGATAGAGCTCCGCGCCGGGCGACGACACGGAAGCGGCGCTGCCTCGAGGCCGATCCAGCCCAGCCCGTCGCTCGTCACGACCGGCGTCAACGGGATGAGTGTTCGCCAGCCAAGAGGCCCGATCGCGTCCATGGCTTTGCCCTTGTGATGCGCGCGACGACGAAACCAGTTGCGTCGCGTCCATGCCCGCGGCAATTAAAACGGGGCGCAGGAATTCACGTCGAGAGTTTGACGGCCCCGTGTTTGAGGAACTCTCAAAAGTTCCCGCTGTCACTACGACAACAGCCTCTCCACCTTCTCGGCCAGATCGCGGTTCACGAGGCCTTGCAGCGTGACGCGCAAGTCCGGCCGCTTGTCCATGAACCTGCGCAGGCTCGGGAGCGGCCAGCGCATGTAACGTGCGGGCTCGGTGAAGGTCATTTCCACCGGCGATGGATCGCCCGTGAGGGCCAACGCCGTGCCGATGATCTGCCCCGGCCTCATCGTCCCGATGGCTTCGCCCCCCTTGCGGACTTCTGCGCTCCCGGTGATCGGGATGCAGAGGCATGACGCCGGCTCTCCTTCGGCCACGACCCTCGCGCCGGCTTCGACGCTCTTCCACTCGCCCACGAGCGACAGTGACACGAACTCACGCGGCCGAAGCGAACGAAACGCGAGGTCATAGAGCTTCTGCTCGTCCTCGGAGAGCACCACCGACGTCGCTCGAGATAGATGCGCGCGATCTGGATACATGTTCATCGAAGTGAAGACGAGCGCCCAGAGAACCGGTGGCCAGAGCACGGTCCCCTGAAGGAGGAAGTACGGGATGTTGGTGAGCGCGGCGGCAACGGCAAACCAGCGTAGCCAGAGAATGTCACGCACCGAATAGGACACCAACAATAGGATGTTCGAGAAATGCACCAGGTAATCTGCGGCCTGAATGTTCATCCTGAACCTCCGAGGCGCGGCCACTCGCCCGGTCCCGCCTCCGCCCTCCAATCCCGTTTGCGCGCGAAGCGGCACCGGCAAAGCCGGCCATCCCAGTGAGCGGCATCGTAGCCGGGCACCGCACCACCGTCAACCGCGGCGGGACGGGCGGCCGGCGGTCTGCATCAGCGGATGGCCGCGTGCTCGAGGAGGATGCGCCGGATCTCTCGATTGTCTCGGGGCTGCCCTGGAACGAGTGCGCCGACCGGACGACTCGCTCCGACACCACCCCCTAGGTAGGCGGGTCACAGGCAGGGCCGGGACCCTGTGCTCCCCGCGAGTAAGCCATCACGGATGATGCGCGACCAGAGCTTCTGCGCGATGTCGTCGAGGGACACGGTCCTGTCCTGTCTGACGACCCGGGCGGCGACCGTCAGCTCTCCGGTGGACTCCGAAAGGATGTGACCCGTCTGCGTGTCCCAGACCTGTAGCCACAACCGCAGGGCCGAGATGCGTGTCTTGACGACCTTCAGGCCGCTGAACTCGAACTTGTCGACGAGGGACTGGCTGAACTCGGCGAGCCCAGGTTGCAGCAGGTAGCGGGAACCGAGCGCGGCGCCAATGCGCTCGAGCCGCCCGCGCTCTGGGATTCCATTCCGACCGTACTCTGCAAGGACCGCGGCGTACTCCCCGGCCAGTCCTCGGTCGGTGAGGCGGTTCAGCACCTCCGGCATCGAAACGACCCGGATGGGCGGCGATCCTTGCGCGAGTGCGATGGTGAGCGCGTGTGATACGGTGGGGCTCAGGCCCTGGATGCCGGATGGAGCGACGACACCGAGCGCAGCGACCGGCTCGCACGCCAGCACAGCCATGTCGACGGACGGTGGCCGCGGCGTGGACGTGACGTGGTCGTCCGACGAGTAAAGGGCGTGCTGCAGCCGGCCGCGAACATGGCCGAGGATACGATGATTGTCCCGACGGCGCGCCCGCTCACTCTCATGCTGGCTCCGAGCCATGTTGCGCCGCGGCAGGGTCGCGGTCAAGGAATGGGCGGCCGACGCGTACCCCGGTCAGCTGCCGCGGCGAACCGGCGGCGGCCAGCCGCCGTCGGTGATTCGTTTGTGCGTCCTATGCGCTGAAGCAACTGGCGCCGCCCCGCAAGGCGAGGACTTCTCCTGTACGTCCGCGCGTACTGGCCGAAGGTCGCGTCTCCCTCGCCGCGCAACCGCGTGGCGAAATGCGGCCTTCCCCCGCGGCTACTCGCTTTACCGCGGGGCGAGCGGCGGCACCGCGATCGCCCTGTGACTTCGAGCGATCCTGCGCCGACAGCAGGCGCGCGGTGAAGAAGTGCGCGGAGGGGTGCGGCTATGGGACGGAAGGGACCGGTGCGTGGTAGCGGGCAGCGTCGACAGAGGACTGAGCCGCGCACTAGGTGAGCGCGGCGGCTGCGTCGGGGCCGGGGCGAGCAAGGTGGGCGAGGACGCCCTGATTTGCAAGAGAAGTGCACGGGGCATCGTGTGCCACGCGGCATGCTGGCGACGGCGGGGAGAGATCCTGACGAACGCCACGAGGCCGGGCTGACCGCAAGCGCCCGAGTACGGTGCGGATGGCCGAGCGGTGACGGCTTAGGGCCGGATTGGACTTTGCCACCCCCGTCCTTTGCCATGCCCCGCGACGGCTCGGAGGCGCTTCTCTCCAGCATCGTAGCAGCCCGCTACGGTTTTTGTTGCTGCTGAGACAACCCATCTGGTAAGGCACCGGAAAGGTTGGTCGAACTTCGTGGCATCGCGCTTGCTCCTTTACCACATCCGACGGGGTGACTCGACCGCAACCCAGTGAAAGGATACTGCAATAGTGAAGGTGCTTATCATCGATGATGAGCCACAGATCCGCGACATCTTCGCGCAGTTCGTCGCGCTGTTGGGACATGAGGCCGACGTAGCGGCTGACGGGCAAGAGGGCCTGGCGCGCTTTGACCCGCTCGTCCACCGAGCCGTGGTCACGGACTTCCTCATGCCGGGATTGACGGGCTTCCAGGTTGCCGAGGCGATACGGGCGCGGAGCTGCACGACGCCCATCGTGATGATCAGCGGGTCCGCTGCGCCGCAGGACGAGCGGCGAGCCGGGCAGGCGGGGCTGCGCTTCCTGCACAAGCCGATCAGCTTCGCAGCAGTTCGCGGCGATGATAGCGGAGGTCGTCGAGTATTCCGGAGCGGCGCAATAGGTTGAGCGCGGGTGGAGCGTCAGCGGGGCTCGCTGGCCCTCGTATTCGATGAACTTGGTGCTGAACGCCGCAAGCGTCTGGCGGTGATCGCGGTCGACGGTTAGGCGGCCCGAGGGTAGCCGTGCGTCCCGTAAGCGTCCGATGAAGGCCGCCTAGCAAGGCGCGTTGCCTCTGCGGATAGTGTGCCGCATGTCCGGCAGTTAGGGACTCTGTCTGGTCAACGAGTCCATCAGCAGGTCCTTGAGACCGTCGCCCACCCCGCCGCAATAGGTGACAGAACCGGATGCGCGCGTCATCTGCGGTCGATCGGATTCCAAACCGACGAGCAATCCCGGTCGAGCCAAGCGCAACGCGCCACAGCACGGGCAGCCGATCGTCCTCGGCGATCCAGGCGAAGGCCTTCGCGCAATTGAATTGCTGCGGGTGGAGGACGTAGAGTGCTGCGAGGGCATCGAACGGGTAGAATCCCGGCAGGCCGATGTCTCCCTCCCAATAGTTCGAGCCAAGGTTCAGCCCTTTCGGCGAGCCATGCCGCCGCGCGAGGACCGCCCCTCATTCGAGCGAGATCCCGACGAGTCACCATGACCTCGCGAGCCGCCGCAGTATGGCGTCAGGCTGATGCGTTCGGCAAGCCCCAAGACAATGGAAGCCGAGGTTCGGTCTTTGGAGAAGTTGAAGTCGCGGAAGATCGGTCCGTGGCCGAGGAGAATGCCACTCGAATTCCTGCCTTCTGCCGGATGGAAGACGTGGCGGGACGCCGACCCATGACCGAAACCAGCAGACCGATGTTGTCCGCCAGATCCGGCCTCCTCCGCAGCGTCGCCGCGACGTTCGTCAGCGGTCCGAGACTGACGATCGTGAGCGGACCCGCGCTCAAAGCGCGCGTTCGGAGTGCGGCATGCGCGGGTTCGATAGAAGTCGTCCGTTCAGCCTTCAACGCAGTTGACGAGCCGCTGTGGACAAGGGATGTCCGAGCTTCCAGCAACGCGCCCAACCAGGTCGCGCGTCGTTCGGTCGACGACGGACAGCGGCGCATTGCCGAAAACGGTCGAGATCCCGACGATCTCGACGTGCGGCGAGTACATGAGGACGAGCATCGCAAAGCAATCATCCGGATCGGCGTTGACGCCGTTGCACGCAGCATCCGTATCGATCCATACACGCGACGGCCCGATCCACGTGCGGTCCACCGCGCACCAGCGGCAAGGGCCGATCCTCGGATTCGCCAGTCCGCCAATTTCGAACAGGGAACGGTGCACGTAAGCGGGAGCAGAGCCGCCGCCAAGAGCAACAGGGGAGACTCCAGCGGTCCCGCGAAGGAGGTGCGGGATGATCATCTTGGCTTTTCGGTAGACGGCGTAGCGCTGCGCCAAATGTGCGGCCCAGATGAGGGGCAATACCCAGGGCCCATGCCCAGCTTCCGTACTGTCGCAGCATCAGCACGGCATCGTTGGCCTCCTGGGGTGTCGGGATGGTCGCGCAGGAGGCAAGCACGAGCGTCAGAACGCCGATCGCGATCAGGCCTGATCTCACTTCGGCCTCCAAACGCGTAGGGTCGGCGCTCTGGCCCCGACGGCTACACCCAGCGGCGCACGCGGGCCTTGTACTCGCGATAGCGCAGCGCCAAAGCGCCGTTCCAGGTAAGCCTCCTCGCGCGCGACGACGCCGTAGCGGATGGCGATTGCAAGGGGCAGCGTAAGAATGAGGATCGACGGGCTGCGCACGGCGATGCCGATGCCGCCGTACACGAGAAACATGCCCAGATAGATGGGATTGCGGGTCCAGCCGTGAACGCCGGTCGTCACCAGCGCGCGGGTGGGCTGGTTCGTGGGTACCGGCGTCCTTGCCTGTGAGAAATCGCGAATACCCGCGGCTGCGAGCGCCAAGCCGATGACGATAACCGGAGCCGCCGATGATCCGGAGGACCGGGTCGGTCATCGGAATCGGGAACGGCAAAGGCAGCAGGTAATCCGAGACGAAGCCGAGCAGAAGAGCGGCGAGAAAGAGGAGGGGCGGTCGCGCGATGACGCCTGCCGTTCCCGTGTCGGTCACTTGTTGTCCAGCCGGGTCCGTACCCATGCCTGCTCCTGCCCATGCTGGGGGCTACGCAGTCAAAGCAAATGACAACTAGGGTGTCATTATGCAAATTGACAACCGCGATGTCAACTGGAGAAACTGGTACGGGCAATGGGAACGCAGACGATGGCGTCGGCACGACACAGGACCGAGGTGCGCCGTAGGGCGGGGGCGAGCCCAATCGTCGACAGCAAGGCCGAGGCGGTCGCGGAGCTGATGCTCGAAGTGGCCCAGTGCTTCTTCAGGATACGGGCGTTCGGCCAGAAGACAGGGCTCATCACCAGCTGGGGCGGCGGTGCGCTTCGGCTTCATGCGAAGCCTCGCGCTGCTTGGTCCGCTCACCGTGCCGCAGATCGCCCAGATGCGACCCACCAGCCGTCAGCGCATGCAGCGGCTGGCGGATGAGCTTGCGGCCGAGGGGCTCGTGAAATTCATCGACAATCCGAGGCACCGGCGCTCGAAGCTCGTGCAGCTTACGCCCAAAGGCGACGCGCGCTACCGCGAGCTCAACGCCCGGTTCCTTTCGATCGCTTCGACCATGGGTGTCGCTCTCAGCGAAGCGGATATCCGCAAGACGATCGGGAGATCGTGCGGCGTCCTCGAGCGATGATGTAGAGCGCGTTCATGAACCACCGCGACGATCTCGACCCGGCGCTGGCGTGGCCGGCGTGAAGGATGGCGTCGCGGTATCTCACTGAGCGCACGTCATCCTTCAGGTAGGCGGGCACCTGCCGATAATAGCAGCCTGCTCGGGGTCGAGGAGCCAGCCCGGCTGAGCGGCATGCTTGCGGGCACACCGCCTCCGTCAACCGGCAAGTGGACTGGCTGGATCACGCAGGAATGACGCCCCGCGGCGCGACGTCGTGGCCTGAGCGCGGTACTACGTTCAACCAGACGGGAGAGCTGCGAGTTCGCGATCGCCGTGGTCGATGACGGCCGCGCGGAGTCCCTCGAGGCCGTAGCCGGCGGGCCGCCAGCCCACCGGGCCCGGCTCAATGGCCGCCGCGGAGCACCGGCGCCTACACGGAGGAGATGGAAGACGACCGCGCGACCGCGGGCCTCGCCCGCGCATCGACGCGAGTGACAGGACGACTGATCGACCATCACACGGGTCACGACGCTCGGCGACCCGGAGCAGAGAGAGACGATCATGGCGAAGGCGCTGTCGGACAGGGAACGGGCACTCATGGACGCGTACTGGCGGGCCGCCAACTACCTGTCGGTCGGCCAGATCTATCTGCTACGACAACCCGCTCCTCAAGCGGCCGTTGACCAAGGAGCACGTCAAGCCGCGGCTCCTCGGCCACTGGGGACGACCCCTGGCCTGAACTTCATCTACGTCCACCTCAACCGCGTGATCAAGGAGCACGACCTCGACATGATCTACATCACCGGGCCCGGACACGGCGGGCCCGGCTTGGTCGCCAACGCGTACCTCGAGGGGACATACAGCGAGGTCTACCCGAACGTCTCGGAGGACGAGGAGGGCATGAAGCGTCTCTTCACCCAGTTCTCGTTCCCGGGCGGGATCCCGAGCCACGTGGCGCCGGAGACGCCTGGCTCGATCCACGAGGGCGGCGAGCTGGGCTATGCGGTCTCGCACGCCTACGGCGCGGCCTTCGACAACCCCGACCTCATCGTCGCCTGCGTCGTCGGCGACGGCGAGGCGGAGACCGGGCCGCTGGCCACGAGCTGGCACTCCAACAAGTTCCTGAACCCGGTGACCGACGGGGTGGTGCTGCCGATCCTGCACCTGAACGGCTACAAGATCGCGAACCCGTGCGTCCTCGCGCGGATCAGCCACGAGGAACTGGAGCATCTCTTCAAGCGGGTATGGCTACACGCCGCACTTCGTCGAGGGGCACGAGCCGAACGCGATGCACGAGCTGATGGCCGCGCACCCTGGAGACCGTCGTCGCCGACATCCGGCGCATCAAGGCCGACGCCCGCAGGAACGGCTTCACCGGACGCCCCGGTGGCCGATGATCGTGCTCCGCACGCCCAAAGGGTGGACCTGCCCGAGCGGAGATCGACGGCCGGCGCACCGAGGACTACTGGCGCTCGCACCAGGTGCCGATGGGCGAGATGCACGACAACCCCGCGCACGTCCGCCTCCTCGAGGAGTGGATGAAGGGGTACAGGCCGGAGGATCTGTTCGACGACGGCGGTCGGCTCAAGCCCGAGCTGGCCGACCTCGCTCCCGAGGGCTCGCGGCGCATGAGCGCCAACCCGCACGGCAACGGCGGCGCTCCTCCTGCGAGACCTGCGCCTGCCCGACTTCCGGGACTATGCCGTCGCCGTGAAGACGCCGGGCGCGGTCACCGCCGAGTCCACCCGCGTGATGGGCCGCTTCCTCCGCGACGTGATGAAGATGAACCTGGAGACGCGGAACTTCCGCCTCTTCAGCCCGGACGAGAACAACTCGAACCGGTGGCAGGACGTCCTCGAGGTCACCAACCGCGCCTGGGTCGCGGAGACACCTTCCCCTATGACGACCACCTCGCCCCCGACGGCCGGGTGATGGAGATGCTGAGCGAGCACCAGTGCCAGGGCTGGCTCGAGGGCTATCTCCTGACCGGCCGCCACGGCTTCTTCTCCTGCTACGAGGCGTTCATCCACATCGTTGACTCGATGTTCAACCAGCACGCCAAATGGCTCAAGGTCTGCAACCATATCCCGTGGCGGCGGCCCATCGCTTCGCTCAACTACCTGCTCTCGTCCCATGTCTGGCGGCAGGACCACAACGGCTTCAGCCACCAGGATCCCGGCTTCATCGACCACGTGGTGAACAAGAAGGCGGAGGTGGTGCGCGTCTACCTGCCGCCGGACGCCAACTGCCTCCTCTCCGTCACCGATCACTGTCTCCGCAGCCGGAACTACGTCAACGTCGTCGTCGCGGGCAAGCAGCCGGCTCCGCAGTGGCTGACGATGGACGAGGCGGTAAAGCACTGCACGGCCGGCCTCGGGATCTGGGAGTGGGCCAGCAGCGACAAGGGCTCAGAGCCCGACGTGGTGATGGCCTGCTGCGGCGACGTGCCGACGCTCGAGACCCTCGCCGCGGTCGACCTGCTCCGCCGCCACGCGCCCGAGCTCCGGGTCCGCGTCATCAACGTCGTGAACCTCATGACGCTCCAGACACCGCGCGATCACCTCTCACGGGCTCTCCGACCACGACTTCGACGCGCTCTTCACCACCGACAAGCCGGTCATCTTCGCCTTCCACGGCTATCCCTGGCTGATCCACCGGCTGACGTACCGGCGAAAGGGTCACCAGAACTTCCACGTGCGCGGCTACCAGGAGGAGGGGACCACGACCACGCCGTTCGACATGTGCGTGCTGAACGACCTGGACCGCTTCCACCTGGTGCAGGACGTGATCGACCGGGTGCCGAAGCTCGGCGCGCGGGCCGCCTACGCCAAACAGGCGATCCGCGACCAGCTCCTCGGGCACAAGGAGTACATCGCCCGGCACGGCGACGACATGCCCGAGATCACCGGCTGGAAGTGGGGGCAGGAGGCCGGATCCGCCGGCGTCCGCTCCACCGAGGCGGACAACGTGTGATGGGGGCCCAGGCATGAACGTGTTCACGATCCGACACGGGGAGACCGCGTGGAGCATCAGCGGCCAGCACACGGGGACGACGGACCTGCCCATGACCGACAACGGCCGCCGGCTGGCCCGAGCGCTTGCGGCCCGTGCTCGCGCGCGAGACGTTTTCGCTCGAGGCCGTTGCGTCCTCGGACACTACCGCGGGATTCCCGCCGTGAGGTCTGGAACGGGCCTCTCGACAGCCAGGATCCGGCGGCGCGGGGGTGACATCATGAGCTTGGACAAGCTCCTCGAGCAGCCTGCGCCGTGACGCCGCCGCGCAGGTTCCGGACGCCCGGCTCGGCCGGGACGAGCGTCACCGCTGGGGGCGACGCCGACACACGGCGGGGGTGAACTTCGCCGTGTTCTCGAGACACGCCACCAGCGTCGAGCTGCTCCTCTTCGATCACGTGGACGAGGCCAAGGCCGCCCGCGTGATCCGCATCAATCCGATCGAGAACCGAACCTATCACTACTGGCACGTGTTCGTCCCCGGCGTGACGGCGGGCCAGCTCTACGGCTTTCGCGTCGAGGGCCCGTCGGATCCCGGGCGCGGGATGCGCTTCGATCCAGCCAAGGTGCTGCTCGATCCGTACGGCCGGGCGGTCGCCGTTCCAGATGGGTACGATCGCGCCGCCGCCGCCGCGCCGTGCGACAGCGGCGCCACCGCCATGAAGAGCGTGGTCGTGGATCCCTCCGCCTACGATTGGGAGGGCAGACGCGCCGCTCCGCCGGCCCGTCCGCACGGACCATCGTCTACGAGCTGCACGTGCGCGGCTTCACCCGCCACGAGAGCTCGGGCGTCGGCGCCGAGACGCGCGGCACGTTCGCGGGATTGGTCGAGAAGATCCCGTACCTCCGCAAGCTCGGGATCACCGCGGTGGAGCTGCTGCCCGTGTTCCAGTTCGACGCCCAGGACTGTCCGCCCGGCAAGGTCAACTACTGGGGGTACGCTCCCGTGTCGTTCTTCGCGCCGCACCAGGCGTACAGCTCGCGCCCGGATCCGCTCGGCGTGCTCGACGAGTTCCGCGACATGGTCAAGGCGCTGCACCGCGCGGGGCTCGAGGTCATCCTCGACGTCGTGTACAACCACACCGCGGAGGGCGACCAGCGCGGTCCGACGCTCTGCTTCCGAGGGTTCGACAACGCGGCGTACTACATCCTCGAGGAAGACCGCTCGCGCTACGCCAACTACACCGGCACGGGCAACACGCTGAACGCCAATCACCCGATCGTGCGCCGGATGATCGTGGACAGCCTCCGCTACTGGGTGCAGGAGATGCACGTGGACGGGTTCCGGTTCGACCTCGCGTCGATCCTCGCGCGCGACACGTCGGGCGTCCCGCTGCCCAGCCCCCGTCCTCTGGGACATCGAGTCCGACCCCGTGCTCGCGGGCACCAAGCTCATCGCCGAGGCGTGGGATGCGGCCGGTCTCTACCAGGTGGGCGGCTTCGTGGGGGACAGCTGGAAGGAGTTGAACGGCCGCTTCCGGGACGACGTCCGCGCCTTCTTTCGCAGCGAGCCGGGCTCCGTCAGCCGGGTGGCGGACCGCCTTCTGGGCAGCCCCGAGATCTACGGCCACGAGGACCGCGAGGCCGAGCAGAGCGTCAACTTCGTGACCTGCCACGACGGCTTCACCCTCAACGACCTCGTGTCGTACAACGACAAGCACAACCTCGCCAACGGTGAGGACAATCGGGACGGCGCGAGCGACAACCGGAGCTGGAACTGCGGGGTCGAGGGCCCGACCACCGATCCGGCGGTGGAGACGCTGAGGAACCGGCAGGTGAAGAACTTCTTGACCGTCACGCTGCTCTCCCTCGGCATGCCCATGCTGCTGATGGGCGACGAGGCGCGCCGCAGCCAGGGCGGCAACAACAACGCCTACTGCCAGGACAACGAGACGAGCTGGTTCGACTGGAGACTGGTCGACGAGCACGCCGACGTGCACCGGTTCGTGAGCCTGCTCAACGCGCGGCGACTCCTGCGAGACGTGGAGCACGAGCGCCGGAGGATCAGCCTGTGCCAGTGGATCGAGCGGGCCAACAAGGCCTGGCATGGCGTCGAGATCGGCCAGCCGGACTGGGGCGATCATTCGCACAGCCTCGCCTTCTCCGCGGAGCTCGAGGACGACCGTCTGTTCGTGTACCTCGCGCTGAACGCCTACTGGGAGCCGCTGGACTTAGACCTGCCGCCGGCGGGCGGCGCCGGCGCGAGCGCGTGGCGCCGGTGGATAGATACCGCGCTCGTACCCCCGCAGGACATCGTCGCGTGGGACGCCGCGCCGTTGGTTGCCGGTCCACGCTATCGGGTGGAAGCCCGGTCGGTGGTGGTGCTGTTCGCGGAGGCTATCTGAACCAGCACCATGCGACGCGTCTGACCCCGCGGCGATGGGCGTGACGATCCCCGCGAAGCGGCTCGGCGCGCGCGATCGCGCTGGCGCGCGCGCCTGCGAGATCATCTTCGAGGCGGACACGGCGGCCCGGCCGGGCCTTCGACATCGGTCTGCTGGTCTCGATCCTGGTGAGCGTCCTCGCCGTGATGCTGGAGAGCATGACCGCCATCCGGCGCGAGTACGGTGGCGTGCTCCGTGCGGTGGAGTGGGCGATCACCGTCGTGTTCACGGTCGAGTACGTGCTGCGGCTCATGGCGGTCGATCGCCCGTGGCGCTACGCTCGGAGCTTCTTCGGCGTCATCGACTTGCTGGCGGTGGCACCGACCTACCTGGCGCTGGTCCTGCCCGAGGCCCAACCGCTGATCGTCATCCGCGCCATCCGCCTGCTGCGGGTGTTCCGGATCTTCAAGCTCGCCCACTTCGTCGGCGAGGGTCAGCAGCTCATCAGGCGCTGCGCGCGAGCCGCCGAAAGATCACTGTCTTCCTCGGCGGCATCGTGACCCTCGTTGTCATCGCGGGTGCGCTCATGTACGTCGTTGAGGGAGAGGAGCACGGCTTCACCAGCATCCCGACGAGCATGTACTGGGCGGTCGTGACGATGACGACCGTGGGCTACGGCGACATCGCTCCTGGACGGCCCTCGGCCGGCTGCTGGCGGCAGCACTGATGATCCTCGGCTACGCTATCATCGCGGTTCCGACGGGCATCGTCTCGGTGGAGCTGGCCAAGACCGGTCGCGCGGTCTCCCGCCAGGCGTGCCCTGACCTGCGGCGCCGAGGGACACGACGTCGACGCGATTCACTGCAAGTACTGCGGTGCCGCCCTCTGACCGGGGGCCGCCGGTCGCGGTGTCTTTGCGTGGCACCGGCCTGCAGGCCCCGGCATGCAGTGTTCCTGTTGCCGAAGTGAAAACCCGCTCGACTCGAAACTTCTGCCAGGGCTGCGGGAGGCGCCTGGGTGCGACCTGCGCCTCCGCCGTCTTCACCGGTGACGTGGCCGACCAGCTGCCGACCTTCAAGGCGAGAGCCGGATACTTCGCAGAGCAGAACGCCCGCCTGCGCTTCCCAACAGCCGCTCGCGCGCAAGGCCACTGCCCCATGTCGGCGCCGGGATAACTGTGCTACGATCGCTGTGGAATCCACATCTTGGCGGCCAGGATCGATCCGACTGGCATCACTGACGCTGGACGAATGGGAGGAGGTCACGCGCATGAGCTTTCATAGCCATCATCATCGGTGGGGTCATCGGATGGCTCGCCAGCATCATCATGAAGACCAACGCGCAGATGGGGCTAATTGCGAACATCGTCGTCGGCGTCGTGGGCTCGGTGCTCGGCCACTGGGCGGCGGGGGCCCTCGGCATCGCGGCGTTCGGCTCGATGGGCAGCTTCATCATCTCGCTCGTCGGCGCGGTCATCCTGATCGCGATCCTGGGCGCGATGGGCGTCTTCAAGTAGGGTACTGCCCACGGCTCCTCGGTTCTCGGACGGAGGATTCGCAGTCCAGGACGTCGTCGCCGGCTGACGGCGCCTCGAGGGCTGAGCGGTGTCAGGCCGTCCGCGCGCCCGATTCCCGCAGCCGGGTGCCGGGCACGCGGCCACTCGGGCCCCCCCGGCTCACCGAACGGCACGAGGTTCGCGTTCTCACCGGTGCGCACGAGCCTTCGATCGGTGGAGGTCCATGCCGCCGCGTTGTTGAGGTATCTGTGGCATTGGCTCCTCGGGCGGCCAGCGTCCGAGTCTGGCAGGTTACGTCACGGTGCCGGGACCCACGGATCGGGCGCCCGCCGCCAGAGGGCGCTAGAGTTGCTCATGCATGAACGCGTTTCGCGCCTGACCGTGGCCCATGACGTTCTCACCAGCGAGGCAATGTCGCCGCGGCCGACCGATGTCTGGCTTCTTCCCCGTCCAGAGCCGCGTTCGCGACTGAAGTAAGATCTCCGCATGGGATATGTGCTTCTTGAAGGCGGCGCGGAGTTTGGCGGGCGCATGCGTGACCCCGATTTACGTGGCATCGAACGGGCTGGCGGATTCGCCGCGCCGATCCGTATCATTCCAGCCGCCGCCGCGCCGGATGACAATCATCAACGCGCGGGGAATAACGGCATCCGCTGGTTCCAGAGCCTGGGCGCGGAGAATGTCCTTTCCGTTCCGCTCATCGATAAGACGAGCGCGAACGATGACAACGTGTCGCAATCCTTGCGCGCGGCAAAACTCATCTATGTCCTCGGAGGTTTTACCCACTATCTTGGTCAAACGCTCAAGGGCAGTCTTGCCTGGCATGCCGTGATGGATGCCTACCGCAAAGGCGCTGTCGTTGCAGGGTCGAGCGCGGGAGCCATGGTGATGTGTCAGATGTATTTTGATCCTGGCACTGACAAGATCGTGGATGGACTCAATCTCGTTCCCAATTCACTCATCCTGCCACATCACGATACGTTTGGGAAAGGTTGGGCGCCGCGCCTTGATAAGACAAATCCCCGATGTGACTCTGATTGGTATTGATGAGCAAACGGGCATGTTGAACGATGGCGACCATGATTCATGGAATGCTTATGGTGCGGGGACAGTGACGTTGTATCGCGAGGGACGAGTTGAGACACATATCACCGGGAAAGGCGTTTTCGCTTTAGGGGTAAGTGCGTTGCGATCTGGAAGCTCGCGAAGTTGATCTGGGCTTCGGCCATCCTGGCCGGGTGACGCAGCTCACGAGGCGGAATGAACATCGCTGAAGTGACGTCCCGCCTCAAGAAGGAGGGCGAAGGCGTCATCAACTCGCCCTCCTTCGCTCCAGCGGGACTGCGGCGTGCGGGCCTGGAGGCCTGACGGCCTGGGAACCTGGGGGCAGGGAAGGGGGCTCGAGGGCGCGGACTGCGTTGATGTCGACTACGCGCCGGCGGGGGTGATGAGCCAGGCCGCGAGGCCGGTCCGCCCGGTGTGATGACCTCCGCGTCGACCCCTTGCGGTTCTGCCTTCGCTCGACGGTCAGTCACCTCCACCCGCCCACGGCTCGTCCATCGAACCAAAGGGCTATTCGCCGTCTGTCCGCGAGACGCGCAGGCCGCCCGCGGATGGCGCGAAGATCAGCCGACAATAGGTCTAAGGTCCTCATAGACCGTGTCTCGTCGAGCGGATAGGGTATTCCTCACAAGCTCAAGGTTCGGCCGTGGACGACGGAGAAAGGAGTCGGCGAGCCATGAGAATCGAACCGCGGAGGTCAGGAACCCTCGCCCTAGCCATAGCCCTCGTCATCGGATATGGGATGACACTGACGGAGGCCCAGACACCCCCTCCTCCTCGGCGCCACCGGCGCGGCCCGCGCCCGTTGGCGCCGTAGGGGAGACGCAGACCGGGCTTGCCGCATACTACAGTCGGCGCATGCAGGGGGACGCACCGCGAGCGGCGAGCGCTTCAACAACGGCGCGCTCACCACCGCGCACCAGACCCTGCCGTTTGGTACCAGGGTGCGGGTGACCAACCTAAAGAACAACAAGAGCGTCGTGCTTCGCGTCAACGACCGTGGGCCCACCCAGCCGAATCGCGTGGTCGACGTGTCCCGGGCGGCGGCTGAGCGGCTGGGCTTTGTCCGGGCGGGGCTGACCGAGGTCAAGATCGAGGTGATCGAAGTCCCGAAGCCGCGTGCAAGCGGCAAGAAGAAGTGAGAGCAAAGGAGGAGCCATGGCCGAGGGGCGAAGGCCGGGCTCGCCACGCTCAACCAGAGCTGGACGGAGGCGTCCGACCCATTCAAGCCGCTCCCAGGCCTTTCGCAAAAGCAATACGTAACTGG
>ERZ1370068.1211-contig-11104_pt1 | contig 54980 bp, 72 predicted proteins | sample MGYA00561227_ERZ1370068 | MGnify/ENA primary metagenome ERZ1370068 (study PRJEB38410, sample SAMEA6850437) | metagenome | study: Metagenomic assessment of the ecological functions of the soil: analysis of the soil microbiota associated with the... | reverse complement strand
AGATCCGGGCGACCACGCCGCGAGCGGCGCTCGCGCGTCTACCTCACATCCCGCGGGATCACTCAACGAGCGTCTACTACGCGGCCCAGAAGGCGGCGCGGGCTCATGGGCACGAACCACGTCGACAACTCGGCGCGCCTCTGCCACGCCGCCTCCACGGTGGCCATGAAGGCGACGCTCGGTTACGGCGCCACCACCTGCTCGCTACACGCGACTGGATCGGGCGCCGACCTCGATCGTCTTCTTCGGCTCGAACACTCCCAACAACCAGCCGGTCACGCATGAAGTACCTGCACCACGCGCGAGCAGAACGGCACGCAGGTCGCGGTCGTCAACCCGTACTTCGAGCCCGGGCTCGAGCGCTACTGGGTGCCGTCGGTCGTCGGAGTCGGCGCGTCTTCGGCACGCGGCTCGCCGACGACTGGTTCGCGGTGCGACACCGGCGGCGACCTCGCGTTCCTGATGCGGCGTGCTTCATGGTCCTCGTGGCCGGCGGGCGTGGATCGACCGCGACTTCGTCGCGCGCTCGACCACGGGCTTCGCGGAGGCGCGCGGCCGCGCGCGGAGCGCCTCGACTTGGGAGCGCTCGAGCAGCGACAGCGGCACGACGCGCGCGCGAGATGCAGCGCTTCGCGCGACACTGCTGGCCGGCCGCGCCGAACGCGCGATCTTCGTCTGGTCCATGGGCCTCACGCAGCACGCCCACGGCGTGCGACACGATCGAGGCCCTCGTCAACGTCGGCCTCGCCCGCGGACTGCGTCGGGCCGCGAGAAGGCGCGGCCTCATGCCGATCCGCGGCCACTCCGGCGTGCAGGGCGGCGCGGAGGTGGGCTGCGCGCCCGGCCTCGACGACGAGCCGCGAGCGCGCGCGTTCGAGCCGAGGTCTGGGGATTCCCGTGCCGCCGCGCTTCAGGGCCTCGACCGCGGCGGAGATGGTCGATGCCGCGCTGCGCGCGGCGAGCGTCGACGTCTTCTGGATCGTCGGCGGCAACTTCCTGGAGACGCTGCCCGATCCCGCCGGCGCGCGCCGGCGCGCTCGCCGGCCGCGTGGGCACGCGCATCCACCAGGACATCGTGCTGTCCTCGATCGATGCTGCTGCCGCCGCGAGGACACGGTCGTGCTGTCTCCCGGCCACGACCCGCTACGAGTCGCCGGGCGGCGGCACCGAGACCTCGACCGAGCGGCGGATCATCTTCTCGCCGGAGGTGCGCGGGCGGCGCGATCGGATCGGCGAAGGCCGGAGTGGGAGGTGTTCGGCGAGGTGGCGGCGCGCGTGCGTCCGGAGCGCGCCGCGCCGTGCGCTTCGCAGTCGCCGCAGCAGATCCGCGACGAGATCGCGCGCGCCGTCCCGCTCTACGCCGGCATCGAGCGGCTGCGCGCGCCAGGGCGACCAGTTCCAGTGGGGCGGGCCGCGCCTGTTCGCCGACGGCCGCGTTCGCGCACGCCGGACGGCAAGGCCCGCTTCTCGGTGGTCGCGCCCGTGGACGCGACGGCCGCGCCGAGGGGCCGTTCCACGTCCCGACGCGGCGGGGCAAGCAGTTCAACTCGATGGTGCAGCGCGACGGTCGATCCGCTGACCGGCGCCGGCGCGACGACGTGCTCGATCGCGCGCCGAGGACGCGGCCCGGCTGGCGATCGCGGACGGCGACCGCATGCCGCCTCCGCTCGCGGTCGGGCGTACGTTGGCCGCGCGCTCCGCATCGACGCCGATCAAGCCGCGGCAACCTCGAGGTGCACTGGCCGGAAGGCAACGCCCTCCTCAGCCGCGACGAGATCGACCGTCTCTCGCGCGAGCCGGATTACAACGCGGTGGTCACGCCTGGAGAGGCTGTCCGGCCCGATCTGAGGCGGCTCCACTCGGCGGCGTGAGGTGCGCGTCACGCGCCGGTCCCCGGCCGTCCATCGCGCGCGGTTAGAATCACGCACGCGCGGCGGCTCGGGCCACGCCGCCGGCGCGAGAGGGGATCATGGGCATCGACGGCGACACGAGAGGCGACTGGAGAGATCCGAAGCCGTACTCGGCGAGATCGTCCTGTACCACGCCAAGGACGGCGACGACGCGGCGTGAGCTGGTGCCGTTCCCCTCTGCCCGGACATGACCACGTTCTCGCGGCCATCGTCACCCGCAGCCACGCCCGCGGAATCGTCGACCTGATGATCCTGGATCCCTCGCGCGGCCCCATGCCCCGGTGGAAGGTCCCGTCCTCACGCGAGCTCCCGCCCCGGAACCTGACCGCGCGCGAGGGCGACGGCACCGGGGACGCGCCTCGCTGAGACCGTCGGGCCGCTAGTCAGCCTCACTCGCCGCCAGTCTGCCGGAGCCGGCGATTGCCCCCGCGGCGGCTGCCCCGCGGCCGTACGACCCGCGGCGACCTCAGTTGGCGGATGCGCAGCACGGTGGATCCTCCGGAAACCGCGCCATGACCGCCTGCCGTAGTCCTTCGTCGCCAGATACGCGTTGTGGGTCCGGCACATCAGGCGGATGTTCTCAGGTGAACGATCGCCGCTGCGCCTCACGGCACCACATGGTGAAACTGCACCCATCGGTTTTTGAACTGCAGCGCCAGGGCCGTTGGAACCGACGAAGCGACAACGGCCGTCGTCCGGATGGGAGAGATTCGCCGCACCGGCGCTGGGATAGCGGTGGGACGGCGAGGCTGCGGTGTCCGTGTCCGCCAGCGCCTTCCGCGGCGTCTTGACCTTCGCAAAGCGCCGCCTCCCGCCGCTCCAGCGCTTCCGTCACGGCCGCCTCGAGGATTCGCCAGGTCACCGTCGGGCACCGACGACACCCATCAGGGCCTTCAGTCGCTCCAGGCTCGCAGAACGCAGTGCTCGCCGTGAACTGCACCTTGAAGCGGCCGGAACCCAGTGGCTCTACCCTGGCGGGCGGAAGGTTTGCTTGTCGCCGACGGCGTCGCCAGTTGCCCGCGCTCGGGCGGCGGATCCGACAACGGCGCCGGAACTCGGTCCGGACCGAGTTCGCCGCTCGGTCAGTGTGGCTATAGCCGGTGTGGCCGACACCACCTTGACGCGATCGGGCAGCTTCCGGATCAGCGCCGGACTCGGCCGCGGCCATCCGCACGAGACTCGATCTGCGTTCGACTTGTGAGTGCCGTCGGCAGCATCCCGGTTCGCCGGCGTCAGGTGCGCCAGCTGATGCCGCTGGAGGCGTCCGTCCCCAGCATGTCAGGAGCACGGTGCTCGCGCGCCCCGCGCGGCGCGATGCGCAGGTAGGCCTCGTGTCGACAGGCAGACTCCGTGCAGTAGACGAACATGGATCGCAGCCGCGGAAAGAGCGCCGTCTTCGACCTGCCGATGTGGCACCAGCTCCCATCGATGCGCCGCGACTGGCCTAACAGGGGAAGGCGCGGAGACTCGTCTCAGAAACGGAGACGAGTGGCATCTGTTCACAATGTACTTACAGCCTGGAAGTCCGAGGCGATGACATGATTATCAAGTCAGATCGACCGGACGAAAGAAACGGCCCCAAAAGCGCGCCGGATGGGACCGCAAGGTCCTGCCGGGGCGCGCGGGAGCCGAAGCGATTGGCCTACGCCGGTACTGACCTCCTTCGATGGGCGTGACCGCGGCCTGGTCCTCCTCACCCGGTGCGGATGCGGTAGACCTTCTCGACCGGCACGCACGAAGATCTTGCCGTCGCCGACGTCGCCCGTGCGCGGCGGCGCGAGGATCGCGCTCCGACGGTCGGGTTCACGAAGTGGTCGGACACGCCGATCTCGAGGCGCACCTTCTCCGACAGCTCCATCTTCACGGTCGTGCCGCGGTAGTTCTCGACTCTCTCCAGCTCGCCGCCGTGCCCTTGCACGCGGCTGATGGTGAGGCCGCGGACCTCGGCGCGGAACAGCGCCTCCAGGACGTCGGAGCAGCTTTGTCGGGACGGACGACGGCCACCACCAGCTTCATGCGCGGTCCTCCTTCCGGCTCCAGGCGGGCCACCGGCCACGGCGGCCGACGGCGGGCTTCTCGGGCAGCACTCAGGATCGCGCCCTCGTCGTGCGCGCGTAGGCTTCCTCGCCGTGCTGGGTGACGTCGAGGCCCATGCCTTCGTCACGCGCTTGCTCACGCGCAGGGGCGCTGAAGAGCGCGACCAGCTTGAGCAGCACGAACGTGCCGACGCCGCTGTAGACAGGATCGGCGCGCGCCCACCGCGGCGGCCTGGATGCGCGAGCTGCGCCGGGTTGCCGAAGAGCAGCGCCGTCGGTCGACGCCGTTCCAGGTCTTGCTCGGCGAGCACGCCCGTGCAGCAGCGCGCCCACCGTGCCGCCCAGCGCCGTGCGCGGCCACCACGTCGAGCGAGTCGTCGAGCGAGGTCGTGCGCGCGCCAGATGCAGGGCCGTAAGTAGCTCGGGAACGGCGGCGATCCCGCCGAGGCAGGATCGCGCTCGATCGGGCTCGACGAACCCGGCCGCCGGCGTCACGGCCACGAGGCCGACCACGATGGCCGGTCGCGGCGCCGACCGCGGTCGGCCTTGCCCGGTGCGCATGAGGTCGAGCAGCGTCCAGACGACCAGCGTCGCCGCCGGCGCGAGCATCGTCGTTGCGTGAACGCGAGGCCGGCGATCGGGCTGGCGGCCAGCGCGCTGCCGGCGTTGAACCCGAACCACCCGAACCAGAGCAGCCCGGCGCCGAGCACGCGTGAACGGCACGTTGTGGGGCAGCAGGCGCGAGCGGCCGTAGTCGCGTGCGCTGGCCCGAGCACCATCGCCGCCACGCAGCGCCGCCACGCCGGCGTTGACGTGCACGACGGTGCCGCCCGCGAAGTCGAGCGCGCCCATCTTGGCCAGGAAGCCGCCGCCCCACACCCAGTGCGCGATCGGGGCGTAGATCGACCAGCGCCCACAGCGCGATGAACGTGACGTAGGGCCGAGAAGCGCATGCGCTCGACGATCGCGCCCGAGATGAGCGCGGCGGTGATGATGCAGAACGTGCCCTGATAGGCCATGAACAGGACGTGCGGAATCGTGCCCGTGCGCTCTCGAGGCCCACGTCGTCGAAGGACGGCGCGCGACAGGTCGCCGATCCAGTCGTTGCCGGGCGCGAACGCGAGCGAGTAGCCGACGCAGCGCCCAGAGCCACGCCGACGAAGCCCAGCGAGACGAAGCTCATCATCATGGTGTTGAGCGCGTTCTTCGAACGCACCAGCCCGCCATAGAAGAACGCCGAGCGCCGGCGTCATCAGCAGCACCAGCGCCGTCGACATCAACATCCAGGCCGTATCCGCGCCGTTCATCGTCCCTCCTCCGCCGCGCCCAGCGGCCTCTCGGTCCAGACCATCGCTCTCCACCTGCCTTCGACTCTTCATGACACCTCCCCGTCGGAACGCGGCCCTCCAAAGCAAGAACCGTGCGCCTTTCGACGGAAGCGGCTCACGGACGCTCGAAGACGCCAGCGACACAACGAGTTGGAAGAAGGGAGCTGCCGACGAGCGGGCCGCGAAACGGGCCACAGGCCTGAAGGATGGCCTCGATCGTCACGACGTTTTCGTCGGAAACGCCAGCGGGAGAGGGCGCAGTTTCTTAACGGAAACCCAACATCGGGGCGCGGTCAGGCCTTGAAGCGGTCCTCGTCGATGGCGTACTTGCTCACCTTGTAGCCGACGATCCGCTCCGTGGTGTCGAGCAGGCGCGCGGCCTTGGCCCGGTTGCCGCGGGCCGTCTTGAGCGCGTCGAGGATCAGGTCCTTCTCGTAAGCCGTCCACCGCCGCGCTCCAGGGCCAGCCGCGGCAGCGTGCCCGAGACCTCCGCCGTCTGCAGCGTGGGCGGGAGGTGGTGGCCGTGGATGACGCCGCCCTCGCAGACGAGCACCGCCCGCTCGATGCAGTTCTCCAGCTCGCGCACGTTGCCCGGCCAGTGGTAGCTCATGAGCATGTCGATGGCGGTGGTGGCGATGCGGCGCACGTCCTTGCCGTGCGCGCGCCGCGTACTTCTCGACGAAGTGGTCGGCCAGGAGCGGGATGTCGGGCCGGCGCTCGCCGCAGCGGGGGCAGGTAGATGCTGAAGACGTTGAGGCGGTAGTAGAGGTCCTCGCGGAAGGTGCCCTCGCTGCACCGCCGCTTCCAGGTCCTTGTTGGTGGCGGCGATCAGCCGGACGTTGACCTTGATCGGCTGCACGCCGCCCAGCCGCTCGAACTCCCGCTCCTGCAGGACGCGCAGCAGCTTGACCTGCGTGGGCAGGCTGAGCTCGCCCACCTCGTCCAGGAAGAGCGTCCCGCCGTCGGCCAGCTCGAAGCGGCCCTTCTTCTGGGCCCGCGCGTCGGTGAACGCGCCCGGCTCGTAGCCGAACAGCTCCGACTCGATGAGGCTCTCGGGCAGCGCCCCGCAGCTCACCTTGATCAGGGGCTTCGGCCGCGCGCGGCGAGCCGTAGTGGATCGCGTGCGCGACCAGTCTCCCTTGCCCGTGCCCGACTCGCCGCGCACGAGGACGGTGGTGCTGGTGGAGCGCCGACCTGGGCCACCTGCTCGTAGACGCTGCTGCATGGGCCGCGCGAGTTGCCGATCGATGCTGCGGAAGTCTGGTAGCGCTCCTTCAGCTCCTGCCGGAGCTTGCCGTGTTCTCCTCGACCAGGCGCGAGCGCTCCGGCCTCCACGCAGCCGGTGCACGCGCATGGCCTGGCCGATGCATGGCGCCCACGATGCCGACAGAACTTCGCCGTCCCGGTCGTAAGCGCCGGTCCTTGCGATGGGGGAGGGTGACTCCCGAGCGCGCCCACCGTCGCGTCCGTCGACCGTGATGGGCACGCACGACGTAAGCTGAGCTCGCCCTTGCCCTGCGCGCCTTCAGGACCGCCGGTGCGGTTGAGGAAGAGCGGCTCGCGGCTGACCTCGCGGCACGACCATCGGGCGTGCCGCTCTCGACCACGCGCGCCGGTGATGCCTTCGCCGGGCTTGTAGTGGGCGCGCCGCGCCGTTCTGCCATCCCGCGCCGACGGCCGCTTCGACGGTGAGCTCGTCGCCGTCCGCCTCTCGCAGCGCGACGGTCGCGCTGACCGCGCCGTGAGGCTCTGCTCGATGTGCTCGAGCACGCGGCCGAGGGCGGAGCGGATGTCGAGCGCGGAGGCGAGGGTCTGGCTGATCTCGGGAGGTCGGCGAGGACCTTGAAGCTCGGCCGAGGCATGGGCCAAGAATCCTACAGAATTGTCACCAGGATCTCAAAAAGGGACAACGGCTGGCTAAACGGACGGGGACGGAGACGGAGATGGGATGGGCGAGGGGGAAGGGGACGGCAGTGGAGACGGCGATTCCGCGGACTCCACGGAGAAGCGGCGGTAGTTGCCGTAGCGTCCGGCGGAAGCGCTTCCGGAATTTCTTGAAGAGCAGGCGCGGCCGGACACCAGCGTCTCGTCTTCCGAGGGCGGCTCAGACCGCGTCGTCCCACCTTGCGGAAATCGATGCGCATGGAAAGGGACGACACGGACGCGCCGAGCCCGGAGCCCACCTTCAAGGGCGCAAGGCTCGCGTAGCTCCGATGCGGACGATCTCCTGCTCCGCCTCGTCGACCCAGATCCGTCCGCCCAGGCGGCGCAGGTAGCGGTCACCCCTCCAGCGCCAGATCGCCCGGGCGGGGCTGGAACTCGAGGACGATGGCCGTCCGCCCGGCCACGTCCTCGCGCGCGACCGCGCGGAAGTCGTAGCGATCCAGGGATCGCCGAGAGCCGAACGCCCGGACGCTCGGACACCGCTCTCCCCGTTCGCACCGCCTCCGCGAGCGCGTCGCGCGCCTCGCGGTCCTCGCGTGCCTGCCGCGCCGGGGAGAGAGGGCGCCCGCCTCTTCCACCAGCCGCCGGACGGGCCGGCCCTTCACGAAGTAGATCCTCGTAGCGCGTCGTCTCGCGGTCCTTCTCACGGCCCCGCCGTCGTCGAGGCTCTCTCGCGCACGGAGAGGAGGTCGTAGGTGTACTGGTCGAGGAGCTCCTCCCGGTGCCGCTGCTTGTCCACGAGGCCGCGCACGTAGACGTTGCCTTCCGGAGCGGCGCGTCGGCGCGCCAGAGGAGCAGCGCCGCCGCCGCCCGCGGCCGCGCGCATCAGAAGGGGAGTGACGACCACGGCGCGCGCGCGCGCGCGCCTGCCCGGGCACGGGGCGTAGAGCGTAGCGCGCCGTCGACGCGCAGGCGACCGGCCCCGCCTCCCGGCCACTCCAGGCCCACGCCCACGTCGTCGCTGATAGCCGTCGCCCGTGATGCCCGTGCGTCCAGGCCGCGCCGCCGTCGTAGAACGCGATCAGGTCCGGCCAGCGCGACGCCGATTCAGGCGGCACTTCGACCGTGCCCAGCACGAGGTCGTCGCCGCTGAACGTCTTGAGGCTGCGTAGCCGCGCAGGGTGCCCGCGCCGCCGAGGGCGAAGCGGCGCTGCTGCGGCAGGTGTCGAGCCGAGGCCGAGCAGAGCAGGCGGCCGTAGACCGAGAAGAGCGGCGAGAGGTCGTCGGCGGCCGCGGAGATGGCCGATGAATCGACGCATACGGAAGGGCTCGCGTCCTCGCCTCGCCCGCCATCTCGAACGAGCCGTCCACGCGGACCGACTGATCGCGGCGGAGGCCGCCCCCGTAGGGCTCGGCCACGAGGAACGAATCGCGCTCCGCCACCGGCGTCGCGTAGAGCGGCGCCCCCGGCCGCCCAGCGCGCGGTGAGGAGGACCGCGTCCGGGTGCCTTCCGCGACCTCGGGGTCTGACGCGGCCGTCCTCGGGAAGAAGAAGACGGTGTCCTTGGTGACCAGGACGGCTCTCGAGCGGTCGCGGCGATACGAGACGCCGAAGTGGAAACGCGGTGACGGCCGCAGGAACGCGTAGGCCTCGTGGCCGCAGCCGGCGGCGTAGTCCTCGGTGATGGCGGCGTAAGTGCACCACCTCGGGGATCTGCTCCAGCGGGTACTTGCGGAAGGCATCGTCGGTGTCAGTGAGGTCGTGGAATTCGTAACCGACGACGAGCCGGCGGCCCGGCGAACGGGCGCTGGGCGCCGAGCACGAAGGGCACGTCGATGCGACTGAAGCCGTAGGCGGCGCGGGCGTAGACGCGCGCGTGCTCGAGGGCGGAGCGGCCGAACGAGGTCAGCTCACGCCGGCCCCGGGCGAAGGCCATCGACTCGGTTGCGCAGCGACGAGAGATCGGCCCCTTCACGCGCACGCGCAGGCGAGTGTGGACGGTGGCCATCGCCACCTTCAGGCGCACCCCCTCCGCCAGCGTCTCGACCGAATACGGCGGCTCGCCCTCGAGCCTGAAGGCTCCGCCGGATCCCTCCCGCAGGCGGCGCAATCCGGCGCGCACGTCCTTCTCGGTGAGCACCTCGCCGTTCTTGAGGGCGAGCAGCGTCGCGCCTGGGCCTCCGGCCCGCGCCTGTCGACGCCGGTGAGGTCCAGCTCCCGCAGGCGGCCCCCGTCGGCGCTGCAGCGTCAACACGCCGCGATCCGGATCCCAGGCCGCGCCGGACGCGCGCCCCCGGCAACCACGCGCCTGGATAGCGCCGCTCGAGGTCGGAGGCGTAGGATGGCGTGGTCGCGCTTCAGGCGGCCGCCGGGGCGCAGCACGATCGCGCGGTAGCACCGTCCGCGGCGGGTACGCCGTGATCCCCTCGAGACGATGTTGTCGCGCACGAGCGGCGTTCCCGCGGCCGCCGGTCGGGCGCGGCTGATCGGGAGACTTGCTGGCTCCGGCGCGGAGGGCTGCGTCGCCGGCGGAGCGCGCGGCGCAGCCGCCCGCCCGGTGGTGGAGAGGATCAGGATGAGGGCGGTGGGCCCCGGCGGAGCGCGCACGATCCCATTGTAGGCGGCTCGCGCCCGCTCGTCCGGGCGTAGACGTCGGAGATCAGGCGCCGCGCAGGAGCGCGGCAGGTTGCAGGCCGCCCGGCTCGGCCAGGAAGCGCAGGCCGAGGTCGTAGAGCATGCGTCCCTGCGATCCGTGCGCCTCCCGACGCGCACGACCTCGCCGCGCACGCCGACGGGATCCCGGCCGCGCGGCCGCAGCGTGAGATCGAGGGCGTCCCCACCGGGACCGGGCGTGCGAACGAGACGAGCAGCCGGGCCCCCTCCGCACACGTTCTTGGCGCGGCCGGCCGCCGCGGGTCCGTCCGCGCGCACGGTCACCCGGTGCGCCACGCTCACGCGCGGATGCTGGCGGCGCTCGCCCCCGATCACCGTCACGCGGTTCTTGCCCTCCGCCTTCGATCGGTAGAGCCCCTCGTCCGCGCGCTTGATGAGCTGCTCGAGGTCGCCGGCGTCGTCGGGGAAGGTCGCCACTCCGCCCGACATCGTGACCGTGGGCCCGCGCCTTGCGGCGGCGGAAGTGGTCGTCCACGCGCTTGCGGATGCGGTCCGCAGACCACCAGGGCGCCCAGGCGCGGCGTGTCGGGCAGGATGAGGGCGAACTCCTCGCCGCCGTAGCGGGCGGCGATGTCCACCTCCGCGCAGGCTCTGGTCATGCAGGGAGCCGTCTTCGACCAGCACCTCGTCCCCGCGAGGTGGCCGTGCGTGTCGTTCAGGTGCTTGAAGTCGTCGAGGTCGAGCATGGCCAGCGAGAGCTTGAGGCCGTAGCGCTTCGACCGCTGGGCTCCCGCGCCGCAGCGCGCTCAGGAAATAGGCGTGGTTGAAGAGGCCGGTGAGGCCTGTCCGTCACCGCCGAGCGCGCCGGTGCTCTCGTAGATCTGAGATCTCGATGATCTTCAGGTTCTTGAGGTCGCGGCTCCACGTTGACGAAGTAGTCGAGCAGGGGCCACGCGCAGGCCGACGTCGCGATGGGTCTCTGGCGCAGGGTCTCGCGGTGGCGGCGGATGCGCCGCCAGTGCCGCTCCGCTTCCGCCTCCGAGAAGCTGAGGTGGGTGAGGATATAGAGGATGGCGGAGTAGACGGACTCGCCTTCCTGTCGGCGGCTCCTCGAAGCGGGCGAGGAGCTTCTCTTCGTCCGGAGGGTTGGCCTCCAGGAGCTGAAGCAATGCGTGGCGGATGTCCGTCGTCTGTGCTTGCGCTCGTCATCACACGACCCGTTTCTCGGGCGGTAGCGGAGGGACAGGGTATGATAGCCCCCGGCCGCTGTCCAGCCCCCAAAAGCATGATCGGTCTTGCTTTCCTCGCCCTCCTGGCCGCTCCCGCGGCCCCCGCGGCTGACGTGTACTTCGAGCAGTCGACGGTCGTGCTCGAAGACGGCCGTCCGGCCGGCCCTGGGAGTCGTCTCCGCGTGTCTGGTATTGCGCCGGGCCGGCGCATGCGGCTGGAGCCGGGGAACACGGTGGACGGGCCGGCCCTCATCCTGCGCATCGACCAGGGCAGAGGCCTACCGCGTCGACCCCGCCGGCAAGCGTGCCGATCGTGGTCGACCTGGAGCGCCTGCGCGCCGCGCGCAGATGGACCTCTCTGCTGGCCGGAGACCTCATGGGGGCGGGTGAGGACGCGCGCGTGCGCACCACGGCGCTCCGCGAGAGCAAGACCATCGCCGGCCACGTCTGCCGCGGCTTCCGGATCAGCGGCGCGTCCGCCATCCTCGACTCTCTACGTGGCCACCGACCTGCCCATCAGGGTCTCCCGCCTTCGCGGACTTCCTGGAGTGGTCAGGGGCGACGCAATCGGCTGGCCGGCTTCGTCGAGGAGCTGCGCAAGCTGCCGGGGTTCCCGCTCGGAGACCCGATCGCGCGTCACCGTCCTCGGGGAGGTGCAGGAGCACGCTCTCGACCGTCACGCGGGTCAAGGTCGGCCCCGCGGAACGTGGGCTTTCGAGCCCGCCGCCCGGCTACCGCCTGGGCCGGACACGGAAGAGGCTCCGTAGGAATTCGCGATGCGCATCCTGCTCTCGATCGTCTTCAACGCCGTGGCGCTCTACGCCACCGCGATGGTGGTGCCCGGCATCTGCTTCCACGGCAGCATCGTGAGCCTGCTCGTCGCCGGCGCGATCTTCGGCCTCTTCCAACCTGATCGTGCGCCCGGTGGCGCTGCTGCTCGTCACTGCCGCTCCTGATCGTCACCCTGGGCCTCTTCTACTTCGTCCTGAACGGCATCCTGCTCGGGTGGCGTCGTTCTTCCTGCCCGGCTAGCAAGGCGTCGCCGGGCGTGGTGGCCAGGGATCGTGGGCAGCCTGGTGTTCGCGATCGTCGAATTGGGCGTTGCACGCGCTCATTCGCGCCGAAGGGCTAGTGCGGACAACGTCGTTCGATCTAAGCGGGGCGCTCACGCGGCCAGGTGCGACGTGGGCGTTCACGGACCCCGCTAACCCCTCGCCAGCACCGCTGCTGCGCAGTCGCCGCCGCGCTTACGGTCGAGCTGGCCTAATTCCCCTGTCCCGGTTCTCCGCCAGCGCCAGCACCGCCGGTGCGATCTCGTCCAGCGGACGGCTCGGTCAGGTGGCGCTGGAAGCCGGCCTCCAGCGCGCGGCGGACCCTCGTCCGGCTGGGCGTGCGCGGCGGTGAGCGCGGCGGCGCGGGATGGTGCCGCACCTGCTCAGGGGCCAGGCGCCGCAGGCGCCGGATGAACTGGTAGCCGTCCTCTCCGGCCATCTCCGAGATCGCTCACGATCACCGACGGCGGATGCCGGTCCACGTCCGCCAGCGCCTCCATCACGTTGGCGGCCGTGCGCACCTGCGCTCCGACGTGGCGCAGCGCCGCCGCCACCCGCTCGCGCGCGCCTCGCCGTCGCTCGTCCACGACGAGGACCCTCAGGCCCTGGAGGTCGACGGCGGGCGCCTCGGCCCGATCAGCGGGCCTCGGCGAGCGTCATCGAGGGCAGGCGCACGGTGAACGTCGCCCGTGCCCTCGGCCGCGGCTCTCCGCGGACACCGTGCCATCCGTGCGGCTCGACGAGATGGCGCACGAGCGCGAGGCCGAGCCCGAGCCTCCGTGGGCGCGCGTGCTCGAGGAGTCGCTCTGCCGGAACCGCTCGAAGACGTGGGGCAGGAAGTCGGGCCGGATCCCGGCGCCGGTCCTCCACCACGACGTCGACGTGGCCGATCCGCCGCCACGGCCACACCGCGCACGCTTCCGCCGCTTGGGCGTGAACTTGATGGCATTCGAGATCAGGTTCCAGACGACCTGCTGCAGGCGGTCGGGATCGCCGGAGACGCCCTCTTCGCCGGCGCGAGGCTCGCCTCCATGGCTGGATCTCCTGGCCGCGGCCGCGCGACCGCAGGGTGTCGACGCTTCACTCGGCCACGTGGCCGGGGTCACGGGACTGGACGATCGAGGCGCAGCTTGCCCATGACGATGCGCGAGACGTCGAGCGACGTCGGCCACGATCTGCGATCTGGGCCTTCGCGATTGCGGTCGATGACGTCGACGGCGCGCGCCCGCTGCCCCTCGTCGAGCTGGCCCGTCTTGGAGAGAGGCGCCCAGCCCACGATCGCGTTGAGGGCGTGCGAAGCTCGTGCGGAGAAGGTGGCCAGGAACTCGTCCTTCGCGCGGTTCGCGGACTCCGCGTCCCGCGCGCGCCGCCTACTCAGCTCCAGGAGGATCTCGCGCTCGTTTCGATGCGGATGCGCTCCATGAACTGACCCATCTGGCTTCGCCGACGCCCGAGGAAGCCGCCCAGCGTCGATCGGGCTCCCGCGCTGACCGTCGCTGAAGAACTCGAGACACCCCGAGGCATTCGCGCCGAACGTGATCGGGAACGCGAACCCGCTGCGCAGGCCGCACTCCAACGCGGCCTGCCTGCGCGGAAGTTCGCGTCCCGCTGGAGCAGGTCGACGATCCACGAGCGCTTCGAGGGACGTCCAGACGCGACCGGGCAGGACCGACGCCCAGTGAGAGGGGCATCCGCCGCGAGGCGCTCTCGAAGCCGGCGGCCGGATCCGGCCGGCTCCGTCCACACCTCGACGCAGCGGAACGCGTTGGCCTCGCGGTCGACGCGCCACAGGCGCCGACGCACCAGCCCGGACCGCGGCATGATCGTCTCCAGGATCTGCTGAAGCTGCGCTTCGAGCGAGGTGGCACGGGCCAGGACCTGCGTCACCGCCAGCTGCGTCTCCTTGCGCGCCTGGCCGGCCCTCACGCCTCTCCGCTGCGGCGCGCCTCCGTGACGTCCGTGAGCATCGGCGAAGCGCCCACGAACTTGCCGTCTTCGACGAGCGGGGTGGCGCGCGGCGCGCTAGCCGCACCACCATCCGTCCTTGCGGCGGAAGCGGAACTCGGTCGTCCTGCCCTCCCACGCGTTAGCGCGGACCAGGCGCGTGCGCGCGCGTGCGCACGTCCTCCTCGAGAACGAGACTCGAAACGCCGAGCGCCCCGCAGCTCCTCGGCCCGGTAGCCGGAGCAGTCCAGCCAGGTGCTGGTTCGCGTAGACCGTCGTCGCCCATCGGCGTCGACGTGCCAGATGCCTTCCTGCGCGGTCTCGACGATGCGCGCGGAACTGGGCCCGGCTCTGGCGTGAGCTCTAGCCTGCCTCTCAGCCTGGTCGGCGGCGTCGCTGGCGCCGGTGCGGCCTCGCGGCGGCGCGGATCTCCGCTGATGACGCTGATGGCGATCCCGGTGATCTGCGAAGAGGAGCAGAGCGCAGCGAGTACCCGGCGGCGGTGATCGGGACCAGCAGCATGCGGCTTCACGGAGAGCACGGGCGGCGACCACGGACGCGAGCGTGGCGAACAGGCCGGGGCCGACGCCGCCGATCCAGGCGCTGGCGGCTACGGCCAGGACGAACAAGGTGAGCGGGACGTCGGGTGCCCAGGATCGGCTGCAACAGCCAGACGAACAGCACAGCGCCCGCGACGAACGCGAGCGCGAGCCGGATACGGCGATACCGGGATACGCGGTGCGTCTCTCGAGCAGAGCAGTCCCCGGGATCAGGAATCATTGGCGCGATTTCCCGGCCGGAGCGGATCAGCCGCGGGCTTTCTCAGACGCGGCTCGGCGATGGCCTCCGCGATCTCCCGTGGTGCCCGCAGTGCCGCCGAGGTCGCCGGGTCAGCTTCTGCCTCTCGCGGAGGACCGTCGTCCACGGCGCTGCGCACGCGGTCGGCCGCGCCTGCTCGCCGAGGTGGTCGAGCATCATGGCGCCCGGACAGGATGAGCGCCATGGGGTTCGCCATGTTCTTGCCCGCGATGTCGGGTGCGCTGCCGTGCACGGCCTCGAAGACTGGCGCCGTCTCGCCGATGTTGGCGCCGGGCGCCATGCCCAGCGCCGCCGATGAACCCGGCGCAGAGGTCGGACACGATGTCGCCGTAGAGGTTCTCGAGCAGCAGCATGTCGAAGCGCGTCGGATCGAGCACGAGCTGCATGCAGGCGTTGTCCACGATGCATCTCGTCGTACGTGATGTCCGGGTAGCCCGGCGGCGACGGCGCGGCAGCAGTCCAGGAAGAGGCCGTCGGAGAGCTTCATGATGTTGGCCTTGTGGACGGCGCGTGATCCGCTTGCGGCCGTGCGCGCGCGCGTAGTCGAACGCGTACTTCGCGATGCGCGTGGACGCCTTCTCCGGTGATGATCTTGATCGACTCCACCACGCCGGGCACCACCACGTGCTCGAGGCCGCTGTAGAGGTCCTCGGTGTTCTCGCGCACCACGACGAGGTCGACGTTCTCGTAGCGGCTCTTCACCGCCGGGCAGCGTCTTCACCGGGCGCACGTTGGCGTAGAGGTCGAGGCGTCTTGCGCAGGGCCACGTTCACGGAACGGTGGCCGGTGCCGATGGGCGTCGCCGTCGGGCCCCTTGAGCGCGATCTTCGTGCGCCGGATCGGACTCCGAGGACGGCGGGCGGCGGCGGTTGCCGTCGCGTCGCCGATGGCGCTCCGCGCCGGCCATGACCGTGTGCCACTCGAACTCGATGCCGGTGGCGGACAGCACGCGCACCGCCGCCGCCGCGACCTCGGGCCCGATGCCGTCGCCGGGGATGAGGGTCACCTCGTACGATTTGGCATGGAGTCCTCGTTCCCCGTCAGGCATGTCTTTGCCGGCGCGCGCGCGGCCGGTGCGGTCATGGGAGCCTGCCGGGCCTGCGCGCTTCAGGATCTTCATCACCTCGGCCGGGCGTGCGCGCGCGCTGGATGATCCGACCTCGGCCTGCCTTGACCTTGCCGCGGCGCACCACGGTGTGCTGGATCCAGTCGATGAGCCCGTCCCAGTATTCGTCGTCGCCCGCCAGGATGACCGGGAACGGCCTTCACCTTGCGCGTCTGGATGAGCGTGACCGCCTCGAACAGCTCGTCGAGGGTGCCGAAGCCCCCGGGCATGATCACGAAGGCCTGGCTGTACTTCACGAACATGACCTTGCGGACGAAGAAGTACCGGAACGACAGCGTCCGCGTCAGGTAGGGGTTGGGCCGCAGCTCGTAGGGCAGCTCGATGGCGAGGCCGACCGATTCGCCGCCGGCCTCGAGCGCGCCCTTGTTCGCCGCCTCCATGTCGCCGGGGCCGCCGCCGGTGATGACGCGCGTATCCGGCCTGGGCCAGCGCGCGCCCCATCTCCTCCGCCCGCTGCGTAGTCCGGCGCTGCCCGGCGGGCTGCGCGCGGAGCCGAAGATCGCGACGCCCTCGACCTGCGAGAGGGTCTCGAACCCCTCCACGAACTCGCCCATGATGCGGAAGATCCGCCATGTGTCCTGACGGCGGAATCCAGCATGGGGTCACGGCGTGGCTCAAGCGTCGCTCCTTCAGTAGCTTCCGGGATCATCATGATAGGACGGCGCCCTGCCGTCCCACAAACGCTCACCGCCTACCGGGAACCTCTGTGGGGCGTCGGGCGTTAACGAGGACGAGTGCAAGGCGGAGGTGTGATGGCCCGGAGGGCGATGGGGAAGCGCAGACCTCGCGTCCCTGGTCCTGGCCCAGGCGGGGTGCCTGGTCGAGACCCGCAAGGTCCGCGACCCAGACCCGCGTTCGAGGAAGCGCGCGCCAGGCCGAGCGCGACCAGCGCCGCCCGGACAAGGCCCATCAGATCAACGTGCTCGTCCTCGACTCGGACAGAGGGCGCCTGGTGCGGTCAGCATGCCCATCTGGCTCGCGAGCAAGATCGAAGGCCATGTCAATCCGCGGGGACGAGAGGCGACCGCGCCCTGGAGCGCAGCGTGGGCCCGAGCCTGGCGCCGGCGGATCCGCCTCAAGGACCTGGCCGCGGCGGGGAAGGGACTGATCGCGGATGTGGAGGACGACGACGGCCAGGTGCTCGTCTGGCTGCGGTGAGAGGTGAGCTCGTGGTCCAATGGCCCGCCCATGACCGAGCCGTCCGACCGGGACCTGATGGGCCGGCTGGCCGCGGGCGACCGCGAGGCGCTCTCGCCGCTGATGGAGCGGCACCACCGCCGTCTCTACCGGATCGCGCTCGCCTACCTGCGCCGGCCCGATGACGCGCTCGACGTCGTGCAGGAGACGTTCGTGAAGGCGTTCGTGCACGCGGGGCGCTGGGACGGCGCGGCGGAAGTCGCCCCTGGCTCACGCGCATCGCGGTGAACCAGGCCATCGACGTCTACCGCCAGGGGCCGCCGCCGGCTCGCCCACGAAGAGCCGCTGGACGACGCGGCGCCGCGAGGGCTTCGCGGTGCACGACCCCTCCCCGGAGCGGCGCGTGATGGGCCGTGAGATCGGCGAGCGCGTCGACTCCGCGCTGCGCACGCTGCCCGAGCGGCAGCGCGCGGTGTTCGTGCTGCGCCACTACCGGGACCTGTCCCTGAGGAGATCGCGCAGACCCTGGACATGAGCCTGGGCACGGTGAAGAGCGCGCTGCATCGCGCGGTCGCGCGGCTGCGCGAGCGGTTGCAGGAGTCCACTCATGACCCTCCTGCACGGACGCTGGCGCCGGCGGACCGCCCTCCTCGCGCTGGGGGCCCTTGACGAGGCCGAGGCGCGCCGCGCCCGCGCTCATGTCGCCACCTGCGCCGCCTGCGCGCGTGACCTCGAGGAGACGCGTTGCCGCGCTCTCTCTCGTGAGGTGCGGACCCCGTCCACGGCGCGGAGCCGCCTATCCCGCTGGGTGCGCTGGTCACGCGCGTCCAGGCCCGCTGGACGAGGCGCCGGCCAGGACGGGCGTGGCGGCCTCTTCTCGCCGGGGACGGCCTCGCTGGCCGCGGTCGTGCTGGCGGTGGTCGTGGGCGCTCGTGGAGGCCGCCCGCGCCCCGGCCCGCGTCCCCGGAGGTCGCATCCGTCGGCGCCGCCGCCGCTCGGACGCCGGCCCGGCCGCGGATTCGGCCGAGGCCATGCAGCCGTATCGAGAGCACGCTCGAGCGCGAGCGCGCGCGCGCTACCTGAGCGACGCCGCAGGACGTCCTGGTGACGTGGCCTCCGCGTCCCCAGCGCTGCGCGCGGCGGCGCAACGCGGTCGAAGTGGGGCCGGAAGCGGAGCGGAGCCGCGAGCTGCTGGCCCGGCGGCGCCTCTTCGTCGAGACGGACGCGCCCTCCACCGGTCGTCGCGCGCGACGTGCTCGACGGACGTGGAGGAGTGCTGCGCAGGTCGCCGCCCTCGACCCTGCGCGCGGCCCGCAGGACCTCGAGGCCATCCGCGGCGAGATCGCGCGGCGCCACCTCCTCGCGAAGATCGATCTCGTGACACGGAGCTGCAGGATGACCAGGGTTTCCTCCGGCGGCCGGAAGCGCCGGGGTCCTTCTGATGACGCGCTGTCGGTCTTCGGGAGTCCTGGCACCCCTCTGGGCGCAGGCCGACGCGAGAGCGCCTGCGCCACGGCAAGACGCTGTTCTTCGATCGCAAATACGCGGAGGCGCAGCCAGGCCTGGGAGGCCGTGCGGGCGGCGTGCAAGGGAGCGGAAGGCGGAGGCGCCCGCCCTACTGGGTGCGCGCTGCAGCGAGAACCTCGGCGAGAGCGAGCGCGCGCTGAAGGAGTACGACGCGTTCCTGGCCCTGCGCCCCCAGGATCTCGCGCTCGTGGACGAGGCGTCGCACGAGCCGCAGTCTCCCCGGCCGCGAAGCTCCTACAAGGCGGGGAACAAGGCCCACGTCAAGGTCCTGCGACGACGCCTTGAGCGATCCGAGCCGGACCGTCCGCTACTACGCGGCCCTCCAGATGTCGGGGCTGGACGCGGAGATGGGCAAGCTGGCCGTGCCCGTGCTGCGCCAGATCCTGGCCCAGGAGAAGGACGCGGACCTCGTCGACCGCGCGAAGCTGCGGGCTCATGCGCTGGGATCCCGGCCGCCCTCAGCGGGCGCGGCGACGACCGACGCCCAGCGCAACCGCGCCTCGCACCACGGCCGGTCACCGCGCCCCGCGCGACACGGCGCGCCCGCGAGGCGCACTGGGTCCACGTGCGCATCACGGAGAAGGCGGCACCAAGCCGAAGGTCTCCATCAACCTGCCGCCTGGGCTGGCGGAGATCGCTGTCTCAAGAGCCTGCCCGCAGACGCCAAGGCGGACCTGCGGCGCGAGGGCTACGACCCCGAGACCTTCTGGGCCCGCCTGCGCCAGCTCGGTCCGAGCGAGATCATCTCGATCGAAGGCGACGAGGGCGAGCGCATCCAGATCTGGACCGAGGAGTAAGGAGGAACGATGAGGCAGTGGACGGCGTTCACGGTGGCCCTGGCCCTGGCCGGCACCGCCGGGGCCGGTCTGGCGACAAGCGGCGAGGACGACCTCGCGATCGTGAAGAAGGCGGTGGCCAGCCCCGCCCGCGCGCGTCGCGTCCGCGCGGACCACGACGGTGGCGACCGCCCAGGAGGCCCCCGCCCCCGCGCCGGCCCTGCGCCGTAGAGGCGGCACCGCGAGCCCGGACGGGCCGCGAGCCGCAGTGGTTCAAGGTGCGGGTGGTCGACCGGGTCACGGGCCGGAAGAAGGTCACGATCAACCTGCCGCCTCGCTGGTGCGCGCGCTCGGCGACGACTCGATCGGATTGGGGCTGCCGCTCGGGCAACGGCGATCGCGACAAGTGCCATTCCGTGCGCCTGTCCGAGGTCCTGCGCAGCCTGGAGACGGGCCAGGAGCTGGTCGAGATCGAGGACGACGAGGCCACGGTGAAGGTCTGGGTGGAGTAGCCCGGTGACAATGGCGTCCGTCACGGCGGTCGCCCGTGATGCGAGCCGGTCTCGTAACTCCTGGATCACGGTCCGGGCCGTGATGGAACGCCAATTGCTTCGGGGCGGGGCGTAGCGAACCCTCAGGAGGAGGTGTCCCCATGAAACTCCGGGTCCTCGCCGGTGCACTCGCGCTGGGCCTGGGAGCGTCGGCCCTGGCGCCCGTAGCCGCCCGTGCCGACGACCGCTCGCGTTCGTACCGTTCGTATCGCTCCGACTCGTACCACTCCCGTTCGTACCACTCCGGCGGCTCGTATCACTCCGGTTCGTACCACTCGTACCGACCCTATCGGTACAGCGGCTACGCGTACCGGCCGGCATATCGCGGGTACCGGTACTACGGCGCCCCTACTATCCCGCCTACGCCTACGGCGGCTATTACGGATCCTACGCGCCGTACGGCTATGGTCCGGGCGTGGTCGCGTATCCGTCGTACCACTATGGCGGCTACCGTCCCTTGGTGGGCGTGAGCGTGGGCGGACCGCATTTCGGAGTCTGGCTGGGCTTCTGACGGCGTCGTGCCTTCGAAGAAGAGGGCGGGGGCCCGGCCGGCCCCCGTCCTCACCGCGCGCGGATGCGCGGCCCCGCTGATTTCGCGCGCGCCAAACCTTGACACCGCGCGGAAGCGGGGCTTACGCTTCCGGTCTTGACCCTGGGTCCCCGCCAACCCTGCGGCCCCGCCCTCTGAACATGCCCGGCACACTCGTCGCACTCATCTCCGCGCGCCGCGCGTGAGCTCGCGGCGGCCGGAGGTGGCGATCGTGGGCAGCGGCCGCATGGGCCGCTGGCACGCGCGCGTACGCGGAGGCGGCGGGGGCCGGGTCGTCGCCCTCGTCGACACGGACGAGACGCGCAGCCACGTCCTCGCCCGGGACTTCCCGGGCGCGCACGTGTTCCGCGACGTCGACGACTGCCTCACCGCGACGACCGCGTCCGTGGTCCACGGTGCACGGACGCCGATCACGTGAGCCTCGCCGACCGCATCCTGGGCACGGGCCGCCACGCGGTGGTGGAGTCGCCGGTGGCCACCACCGCCGAAGACGCGCGGCGGCCTCGTCGACATGGCCGGGAAGCTGCGCCTCGTGATCTGCCCCGTCCACCAGTTCGCGTTCCAGCGTGGCTTCGGCCGCATGCTCGCGCAGCGGGACCGGCTGGGCGAGATCGTCCGCATCGAAGGCACGGTCTGCACCGCCGGCGGAGAAGGGCTGGCGCCGCCCGCGCGCCGCGACCTGCTGGTGGGGATCGTCCCGCACTTCGTCTCGCTTGTTCCGGGCCCTCGTCGGCGGCGTCTCGCCCGTCTTCCTGGCACGTGCTCGCCTCGACGCTCGGACGATCTGGCCCCGGTGACGCGCGCGGGCACCACCCAGCTCAGCCTGCTTCGCGACGATGCGCGGACGCCCGCCGCGCAACGAGCTCCTCGTCGTCGGCACGGCGCGCTCCGCCCGCCTGGATCTCACCCACGGCCTTTGCGTGTGGGAGGCAGGTGGCATCTCCCCGCGGCCAGGGCCGCGGCTCCGTTCCGGCGCAGCGCCGCCGGCCTCTCCATGGCCGCGCTCAACCTTGCCGGGCGCGCGCTGCGGCGCGAGCACGACTTCCCCGGCCTCCGAGCCCTGATCGGCGCCGCGCATCGCGCGGTGAGGGAAGGTGGCCCGCCGCCGGTGCCGCCCGAAGAGATCGTCGAGGCGGCGGAGCTGATGGAACGGATCAACAACGCCGCGCGGACCTGACGCGGCCGGGCCCGGAGGCCGGGCGGAGGCTGGCCTCGTGTTTGCAGAGAGGCCCGGGCATGGCACCGGCCGCGAGTCACGCCCGAGTCGGACGACCGAAGCGTTCGTCGCGCGCCGCGGCCTGCCAGGCCGTCCTCGACCTCGCCAAACATCCCCAGCAGGCGGCGGATGCGGCCGGTCTTCATTACGTCACCGACGCCCAGCCCGGCCTGACCCGGCAGAAGGCGGGCCGCGCCTTCCGCTATCTGGGCCGCCACGGCCGCGTCTTGCGCGACCCGCGCACCCTCGCCCGCATCCGGTCGCTCGTCATCCCCCGGCCTGGACGGACGTGTGGATCTGTCCGGACGCGCTCGGCCACATCCAGGTCACGGCCCGCGACGCCCGCGGCCGCAAGCAGTACCGCTATCACCCGCGGTGGCGCACCGTCCGCGACGAAGCCAAATACGGCCGCATGCTCGCGTTCGGGCAGGCCCTGCCCATCATCCGCGCGCGCATCGAGGAAGACCTGGCCCACCGCGGGCTCTCGCGGCGCCGCGTCCTGGCCGCCGTCATCAAGCTGCTGGAGGCCACGCTCATCCGCGTCGGCAACGAGGAATACGCGCGCGACAACGGATCTTTCGGTCTCACCACCTTCCGCGACCGCCACGCCTCGATCACGGGCTGGACGGTGCAGTTCCGCTTCCGCGGGAAGAGCGGCAAGGTGCACGAGGTCGGCATCCAGGACCGGCGGCTGAGCGGGATCGTGAAGAGGTGCCAGGAGCTGCCGGGCCAGGAGCTGTTCCAATACGTCGACGGACAGGGCCGGCGGCGCGCGGTGACCTCGAGCGACGTGAACGACTACCTGCGCGAGGTGACGGGGCAGGCCTTCACCGCGAAGGACTTCCGCACCTGGGCGGGCACGGTGCTGGCGGCCTGGGCCCTGCGCGACTTCCCGGCCGTGCGCACCGAGGCTGAAGCGAAGAAGAACGTCGTGCGCGCGGTGGAGCGGGTGGCGGGGCGGCTCGGGAACACGGTGGCCATCTGCCGCAAGTCCTACGTCCACCCCGTGGTCTTCGACGCCTACCTCGACGGCACGCTCGTGGACACGCTCCAGCAGCGCCTCGACCACGAGGTCCGGGCCGGGGAAGGACACCTGCAGCGCGAGGAGATGGCGGTGCCTCGCCCTCCTCCACCAGCGGCTGGACCGGCGAGAAGGCGCGGGAGGCGAAGACGGCCTGAGCCGGACGCGGCTAGCGCGAGGTCGTGGCCGTGCCGACGGCGAAGTACCCGAGCTTGTGACGGACCTGGATCTCCTCGCGGGTGGGCACGCGCACCACGATGCGGCGCCACTTCCCGTCGCGTCTCCCGTTGTTGGAGACGTAGCCGATGCTGTACTGCGTCCGCAGCTCCTCCGCGATCCGGTCGTAGACCGCGTCGAGCTCGGAGAGCGAGTTGGGGAAGTGCACCTGCCCGCCCGTGTCCTGGGTGAGGGCGGTCAGGAGGTGCGCGGCCTGGCTGAACTTCAGCCGCGTTGCGGTCCTGCAGCAGCCGCGGGCGCAGGCTGATGGCGTAGATGTTGATCTCGGTCTTGCGGGCGAGGTCGAGCACCTGGTCGTCGCTGACGAGGGACGCCGTGTCCTCGCCGTCGGAGAGGAGCACGATGGCGCGGCGGCGCAGCTGGGCCTGGGTCTTCTGCTTCTCCAGCTCCTTCAGGGCGACGTAGAGGGCGTTGTGGAGCGCGGTGGGCCCCGCCGCCTCCGTGCGCCCGATCGCGTTGTCCAGCGCGTCGTGGTCGGCCACGAAGTCCTGCAGGATCGTGGTGCGGTCGTTGAACTGCATGATCTGGGCGTTGTCCTGGGGCCGCAGGGTGCCCACGAAGCCGGACGGCGGCCGCGCGCGCCGTCGGCAGCTTCTCGTCCATCGAGGCCGAGGTGTCGAGCATGAGCACGAGCGAGATCGGGACGTCCTCGTGGTTGAAGATCGAGAGCTCCTGCCGCACGCCGTCCTCGAAGACCGCGAAATCGTTCTTCGTGAGGTCGGTGACGTAGCGGCCGCGGGCGTCGGTCACGGAGACGTTGAGGTTGATGACCTCGATGCCCGTGCCGAACACCGGAGGGCGCGGGGGCGTCTGCGCGCGCGAAGCCGGTCCCGGGCCCAGCACGGCGGCCAGGACGCAGAGAAACACCAGTTGCGGCGCGAAGCGGCGGCGCGCCCTGGCGAATCCTGGCTTCAACCGCGCGGGATGCCGATCCGTACCTTCGCTCCGGGCCGGGCCACCTTGACCTCGACCTTGCGGTCCTTGTCCTTGAGGCCGGCCACGCTGTCGTAGGTGATGCGGTACTGGGACGAGAGCTCACCCGCGAAGGAATCGAGCGCGTGTGAGGCGCCCATGGCGGAAAGGAGGATGTCGCGCCGCCCGCCCGTGATCTCCGCGAGGTTCGAGAGCGTGTAGTCGTAGTCGGTCCGGCTCACCTCGCCCTGGCTCCGGCTGGCCGCGTCTCCGCTCTCCTCGATCTCGGCGGCGAGGACGGTGGCGCCGCTCGGCCGCACGAGGTCGACCACCTGCTCCTTGCTGTAGTTCGCGAAGCCGATGCCCGTTCCCGTCACCACCACGATGGCGGAGCGCGCGGCTTCCTTGGACTGGAGGTCCTTCGAGGCCTCGACGAGGGCATCGAGCAGCGTGTTGCCGCCGGTGGGAAGGTGCGCCCGAGCGCCTTGGCCGCGGCGGCCGTCCCTTGGCCGTAGTCGACGACCTTGTTCGGCCGGTCGCCCGTGGTCCAGACCGCGAACTCCGTTCCCCGGGGCAGGCGGCCCAGGAAGCGCAGGAGCGGATCGAGGATCTGCAGCCGGTAGTGGTCGCGCATCGGCTCACTGGTATCGACGATCACGGCCAGGCGCAGCGGCCGCTCGTCCCTCTCGACGCGGGTGAGGTGCGCACGGCGCCGTTCTCGAGCACCGCGACGTCCTGGGCCACCAGGCCGTCGACGGGCGCGCCTTTCTCGTCGGTCACGGTCACGGTCAGCGAGCGCGGCTCGTCGTCGGCGGGGGCGGGGGACGGCGGGGCCAGCAGCAGGAGGGCAGCGGCAAGAAGGAAGGCCATCGTTTCGGCTTCTCCGTTTATGATCCTTTTCAAGGTTCCTCGATCGGCGCTTCCCCCGTCAAATTCGCGACGTGTCAAAGAATATCCACGCCGTCGTGATCACCGTGAGCGACTCCGCCGCGGCCGGGCGCCGCCCCGATGCCTCCGGTCCGGAGGCCTGCCGCTGGCTGCGCGAGGCCGGCCTCACCGTCGGCGACCCGATCGTGGTCCCGGACGACCGCCATCGCATCGTGGCCGCGCTGCGCGAGGCCGCGGGGCGCGCCACCCTCGTCGTGACGACGGGCGGCACCGGCCTCGGGCCCCGCGACATCACGCCCGAAGCGACGCGGAAGTGATCGACCGGGACGCGCCGGGGCTGGCCGAGCTCATCCGCGCCCACGGCCTGCGCCAGACCCCCTGGCCGCGCTCTCCCGCGGCGTCGTGGGTGTCGCCGGCTCGTGTCTGATCGTGAACCTGCCGGGCAGCCCGCGCGCCGTCGCCTCTGGCCTCGAGGCCCTGCGCCCGGTGCTCGCCCATGCCCTGGACCTCCTGGCCGGCCGCACCGAGCACGGCGGCGGCGCGCGAGGCTTGACGGCCCGGCGGCCCGGCCCATAAGATCCGCGCCGGCGTCCCACCCGAGGTGTAGATGAAGTTCGTTTTCCTGATACCCCTTTTCCCGCTCCTCGGCTTCCTGTTCAACTTCTTCGTCGGCGTGCGCGCCTTGCGCCGGGCCCGCGACGAGGGCCACGGCCACGGCCATCACGCGCACGGCGTGCACGTGCCGCCGCCCGGCTACATCGGTTTGGTGGCCGCGGGCATGGTGGGGCTTTCGTTCGTGGTGGCCGTGATGGCGGTCCTCTCCGCGCACGGCGCGCCCGAGCACACGCTCGTCGAGACCCTGTGGACGTGGATTCCCGGCGGCGCCGCCCAGACCGCGCACGGTCCGGTCCCGTTCAACGTGGACTGGGCCTACCAGGTGGACCCGCTCTCCTCGGTGATGCTGCTCGTCGTGACCTTCGTGGGCTTCTTCATCCACGTGTACTCCATCGGGTACATGGGCCACGACCCGGGCTACGCCCGGTTCATGTCGTACCTGAACCTCTTCATGTTCGCGATGCTCACCCTCGTGCTGGGCGCGAACTACCTCGTGCTCTTCGTGGGCTGGGAAGGCGTGGGCCTCTGCTCGTACCTCCTCATCGGCTTCTGGTTCGAGAAGCACAGCGCGACCAGCGCGGGCATGAAGGCCTTCATCGTGAACCGCATCGGCGACGCGGGCTTCGCGCTGGGGATGTTCCTCATCTACACGACCTTCGGCAGCCTCGACTTCCGCACGGTGATGGCGCACGCGGCGGAGATGCCGGTGGAATGGGCCTGGGGCGGCACGCTCACCGTCATCGCGCTGTCCCTCTTCGTGGGCGCGACGGGCAAGAGCGCGCAGCTCCCGCTCTACGTCTGGCTGCCGGACGCCATGGAAGGCCCGACGCCCGTCTCCGCCCTCATCCACGCCGCGACCATGGTGACGGCGGGCGTCTACATGGTCGCGCGCTCGCTCCGCGATCTTCGTGCACGCCCCGAGCGCGATGTTCGTGGTCGCGCTCGTCGGCGTCGCTCACCGCGTTCTTCGCCGCGTCCATCGGCCTCGTCCAGAACGACATCAAGCGCGTGCTGGCCTACTCCACGGTCAGCCAGCTCGGCTACATGTTCCTGGCCTGCGGCGTGGGCGCCTTCGGGGCGGGCGTGTTCCACCTCATGACCCACGCCTTCTTCAAGGCCCTCCTCTTCCTCGGCTCCGGCTCCGTCATCCACGCCATGTCGGGCGAGCAGGACATGCGGAACATGGGCGGCCTCAAGGCCAAGCTCCCGTGGACGCATCGCACCATGCTGATCGGGTGCATCGCCATCGCGGGCGTGCCGCCCCTGGCCGGCTTCTTCTCCAAGGACGAGATCCTGTGGTCGGCCTACAAGATCGGCGGGCTGGGGCACGTACGTGTGGGGCATGGGCCTGGCCGTCGCGGCCATGACGGCGTTCTACATGTTCCGCCTGTACCACATGACGTTCAGCGGGACCTTCCGCGGCACCGAAGAGCAGGCGCACCACGTGCACGAGTCGCCGCGCACGATGGTCCTCCCCTGCAGGTCCTGGCCGTGGGCTCGATCCTGGCCGGGCTGCTCGGGATCCCCGCCGTCCTCGGCCACGCCCTGCACATCCCGAACGTCTTCGAGACGCTTCACCGAGCCCGTCTTCGAGGCCGCGCACGAGACGCTGCCGCAGGTCTTCACGGCCGCGCCGCCCGCGCACAGCATCGAGATGGGACTCATGGCGGCCAGCGTCACCATCGCCGCCCTCGGGATCACCCTGGCCTGGCTGCTCTTCCGGCGCCATCCGGAGCTGCCGGGACGCGTTGCCTCGTCCATCGCGCCCGTCTACCGGCTGCTCCTGAACAAGTACTACGTGGACGAGATCTACGGCGCCTTGTTCGTGCGCGGCGCCGCCCTCGGCGGAGGCACGGCGCTCTACGCGGTCGACCGCTACGTCGTGGACGGCGGCGACGGCGAGGTGCGGCCCGGCCTGGGCGTGAACGGGATCGGCTGGGTGGTACGGGAAGGCGTGGCGAAGACTTCCGACGTCTGCGACCGGTGGTTCGTGGACGGCGCTGGTCAACCTCGTCGCCGCCATCTTCGACAACATGAGCTACGTGTTCCGCTCGCTGCAGAACGGCCTCGTCCAGCACTACGCGCTGTCGATGCTGATCATCATCCTGTTCATGATCGGGATCGGCAGCCGGTTCATCCTGTGACGTCGTACGGCTCGAATACGGGGAGCTAGAGCATGAATCTGTTGCAGGACCACCTTCTCTCCGTCATCACGTTCACCCCGCTCGTGGGCGCGGTGCTGCTGATGGCGATCCCCGCGTTCAAGCGCAGCGACGACGCGGTGCGCTGGGTGGCCAACATCTTCGGGACCCTCGGCTTCCTGGTCAGCCTGCCTCTCTGGTTCAGGTTCGACCGCGCCGCCGCCGGCTTCCAGTTCCTGGAGAAGAGCCCGTGGATCCCGACCATCGGGGTCTCCTACCACTTCGGGGTGGACGGCATCTCCACCCTCCTGATCCTCCTGACCACGCTGCTGGGCGAGATCGCGATCCTCTCCTCCTGGACCGCCATCCACGACCGCGTGCGCCAGTACTACGTGTTCCTGCTCCTGCTGCAGGTCGGGATGCTGGGCGTGTTCTGCGCGCTCGACATGTTCCTCTTCTACGTGTTCTGGGAGGTCATGCTCGTCCCGATGTATTTCCTCATCGGGATCTGGGGCGGCGAGCGCCGCCTCTACGCCGCCATCAAGTTCTTCCTGTACACCCTGGTTGGCTCGGTGGTGATGCTGCTGGGCATCCTGGCGCTGTACTTCCGGTCCAGAGGCCTGCCCGGCATGGAGACGACCGGCACCTTCGACGTGACCCAGTGGTACACGATGGCCTCCTCGCTGCCCTTCGACTTCCAGAAGTGGGTGTTCCTCGCCTTCTTCCTGGGCTTCGCGATCAAGGTCCCGATGTTCCCGTTCCACACCTGGCTGCCCGACGCGCACGTGCAGGCGCCCACCGCGGGCTCCGTGATCCTGGCCGGCGTGCTCCTGAAGATGGGGACCTACGGCTTCATCCGCTTCTCGCTGCCGCTCCTGCCCGCGGCCACCCTGTGGGCGGTGCCCTGGATGGTCACGTTGTCCATCATCGGGATCGTCTACGCGGCGCTGGTGACCCTCGTCCAGAAGGACATGAAGAAGCTCATCGCGTACTCGTCCGGTGAGCCACCTCGGCTTCGTGATGCTGGGCATGTTCGCCGCTCAACCCGCTCGGCCTCGAGGGCAGCGTCCTCCAGATGATCAACCACGGCCTCAGCACGGGCGGGCTGTTCCTGCTCGTGGGGATCGTCTACGAGCGGCGGCACACCAAGGAGATCGCGCAGTTCGGAGGCCTTGCCCACGTGATGCCGGTCTACGCGACGATCACGCTGATCATCTTCCTCGCCTCGATGGGCCTGCCCCTGCTCAACGGGTTCATCGGCGAGTTCATGATCCTGCAGGGCGCGTACGCCGCGAACCGCGTGTGGGCCTACTGGGCGGTGTCCGGCATCGTGCTGGGCGCGGCCTACCTTCTCTGGCTCTATCAGCGCGTGTTCTGGGGCAAGATCACGAACGAGGACAACCGGCATCTCGTCGACCTCAACGCCCGCGAGCTGGCCACCCTGGTGCCGCTCGTCGCCCTCTGCTTCGCCATCGGGATCTATCCGAAGCCGTTCCTCGATTTCCTGCACACTCCCGTGAACCACATCGCGGCGGTGGTGCAGCCAGGCACCTACGCGGAGGGCGCGCTGCAGGCGGCGGGTCCCGCCGGCGCCCACGTCGAGCGGACGGACGCGGTGGAAGTGCGTCCGGCCGGCGGCGCGCTTGAGGCGGGCGCTCCCGCCGCCGTGGCCGCTCCGCCGGAACGCGCGGAGACGGTAACGGTGCGTCCGTCGCCCCTCGCCCAGTCGCTGATCCCCTCTCGTTGACAGCCCCTCGCGCGGGGGCCAACATCCGCCCCTCCCTCCACGTCGGGACCGGGGGCGCGGGCGCCCTTCTCTCCAAAAGGGAGCCTTGGCATGAACAAGCGGCGCAGAGTCGTGATCGCGGCTGCCCTGGCCATCGCATTCGCGGTGCCGGGCGCGCTGGTGGTGAGGGCGCAGGTGAAGCGGCCGTACCGCAGCGGGTCGGTATGGCAGGTGAACTTCATCCGGATGAAACCGGGTATGGAGACCGCCTACCTCAACTACATCGCCAACGACTGGAAACGCGAGCAGGAGGCGGAGAAGAAAGCGGGTTTTTCGCTGTCCTACAAGGTGCTGCAGACGGAGGCGCACAACGCGGGCGATTTCAACCTGATCCTCATGCACGGAGTACAAGGACCTCGCCACCCTCGAGGCCAACGAGGCCGAAGCAGGACGCCCTGCTCCAGACGGTGACGGGCGACGACGCGAAGCAGAGACAGGGATACAAGGACCGCCTGGAGATCCGCGAGGTGCTGGCCCAGCGGCTCGCCCGCGAGATCGTGCTCGAACCGCGGCCCTGAGACGGGCGGGAACGGGCCGCCGCCGCCCGTTCCCGCAGTATCCTGATACCTGATGACCGAACGCTTTCGCACGAACTGGCGCGTGCAGGGCCCGCTGCTCGGGTTCCTGGTCGTCACCCTCGTGCTCGCCTTCGTGGTCTTCCGGTACTTCCTGCTCACGTTCACGGTGGCGGCCTCGGTGGCGCTCATGCTCTCGTCGGTCCAGGGCGCGCTCAGCCGCCGCCTGGGCAACCGCGACGGGCTGGCCGCGGCGCTGCTCGTGCTCGCGGCCACGTTCGTGATCCTGATCCCCGTCATCCTGTACGGCACGCTCATCTTCCAGCAGGCGGTCGCCTTCCTCGACTGGCTGCAACCGCACCTCGAGCCGCGGGAATGGGACCGCTTCTGGCGGGAGATCGTGCCTCAGCGGCAGCCGAAGCTCGCGAACTGGCTGAAGCAGATGGGATGGGAAGGCGCCGCCCCTGACGCAGGGCCTGGCGCGCGCCAGCGACGTCGCCAATCACTACGTGCAGGTCCTGCTCACGGGAGTGGCGACGGTCGCTCTCGACCTCGTGATCTTCCTGATGATGTTGTTCTTCCTGCTGCGCGACGGTGACGACCTGCGCGAGTCGCTCCGCGGCATCTCCCCTTTCACGCGGGGCAGGAGACGGAGCTGCTCGACCACCTCGGCAACACGGTGAAGGCGGTGCTGCAAGCCATGATCATCGTGCCCCTCTGCCAGGGCGTCGTCGCCTTCTTCGGGTTCTGGGCTTTCGGTGTGCCCTCGCCGCTGCTGTGGGCGGTGATGGTCGTCTTCGCCGCGCTCATCCCCATCCTGGGCTCGCCCCTGGCCTGGATCCCCGCCGCCCTGTACTTCCTCGCCAACGGAGACATGGGCCGCGCCCTGTGGCATGACCGCCTACGGCGTGTTCGTGATCAGCATGGTCGACAACATCGTGAAGCCGATCATCCTGAAAGGGCTCCGCGCAGATCCACATGATGCTCGGGTTCCTCTCGATCATGGGCGGGCTGATCGCGTTCGGGCCCAAGGGGTCTCGATCGTCGGCCCCGTCGATGCTCTCGCTCGTGCTCTCCGCCTACCGGATCTACCGCTGCTGACATCCTGCGCTGGCGCGAGGAGGAGGGGATGGGGGCGACGATCATGGCCGGACTGCCGCCGCCTCCGAGCGCTCCCCTCGGAGAGCCCGTCGCCGACATCGGAGCCGGCCGCGCTCGCGGACGCGGACACGACCGTCGCGCGTCGCGCTAACCTGCTCAGCCCTAAGCGCTGTGGACCGGTCGCGTCCACGCGCAGAGGCTTGCCCGCGCACGCGCGGCCGTGATAGTCTTGCCGACCGTTGCCAAGCGAAGTGGGCCCTGACGGGAAGGCCCCTGAGAAACAGGGGAGCGGAGGCTTACAGGGCTCCCTGCGGGAATCGGCGCCCTACCTCGGGATCGGTTCGAGCCTGGCCTTCCACCGTCCTGCTGTGCCTCTGGGCCGGGGCACAGCGCTCGACAAGAAGTTCGGGACCGATCCGCGGTATTTCCTCATCGGGGCGGTGGTAGGAGTGGCGAGCGGCGTTCCTGCACTTGTGGCAGATGTATCGGACGATGACGGGGGAAAGAAGTGACGTTGGCGCGGTACACGGCGGTCGTGCTGGGAGCGGTGGGGCGCGTCGCTCTGCGCGGCCTGGCCCATGCTCGCGGTGGAAGCACGGCCCGCGGTGCTCACAGGCGCGCTATTGGCCGCCGTCAACACCGTGTGCGCCTATTCCCTGGCCTTGTGGTCCGCGGGCCGCTCCAACAACGCGTTCTTCGTGGCCGTCCTCGGGGCATGCTGGCGCGGATGACGGTCCTGCTCGGGGCGGTGCTGGTGGGCGTGCTCGTGCTCGGACTGCCGAAGCTGCCGCTGACCTTCTCCCTCCTCGCCTACTTCGTCGCCTTCCTCGTGCTGGAGCTGGCCGTCATCTCGCGCCGGGCCACGGGAGCGCGCGCGCAATGATCCCTCTGGGCTCTCCTCGCGCAGGCCGCCCACGAGCCGGCCGCCCACGAGACGGCAGAAAAAGCCGCGGAAGGAGCGGCCGAGCACCATCTGGGCATCGCCGAGATCCTGACCCACCACGTCGTGGATCACCACTACAGCGACCTGTACCTGTTCGGCCTCAACGTGGGCCCGAGCAAACATCTTCTCTGGTTCGCCATCGCCGCCGCGATCGTCCTCGTATTCGTCCGCCTCGCCATCGCCAGCTACCGCAAGGGCGTGCCGAGCGGCCTGGGGGCGGCCATGGAGACACTCGTCCTCTACGTGCGCGACGAGATCGCGGAGAAGAACATCGGCCACGACGGGCGCAAATACGTCCCGCTGCTCCTGAGCTTCTTCTTCTTCATCCTCGTCGCCGCCGCTGCTCGGGCTGATGCCCTTCTCGTCGACGTCGACGGCGAACCTCAGCGTCACCCTCGGCGCTCGCCATCGTCTCGTTCCTGGCCATGCAGTGGGCGGGCATCTGCAAATACGGGCTCGTACACCACTTCAAGAACATGATCCCGCCCGGCCTGCCCAGCCTGGCTGCTGCCGATCATGATCCCGGTCGAGCTGCTGGCGATGTTCACGCAAGCCCGTTCGCCCTCATGATCCGGCTCTTCGCCAACATGCTGGCCGGCCACATGGTCATCACCACGCCTGCTCCTGCTCATACCCGCTGCATGGCGGGCGTCAGCGCTCGCTTTCGGCGTCGGCGATGGTCCCGATCTCGCTCGTCCTCGCCCTCTTCATCATGATGCTCGAGGTCCTGGTGGCGCTTCATCCAGGCCTACATCTTCACGCTGCTCACGTCCATCTTCATCGGGATGTACGCCCATCCCGCGCACTGACGTCCGTCGACACGCACTCTGGAGAGGAGATTGACTGACCATGGATCCCAAGGCTCTCGCGTACTCTCGCCGCCGGTCTCGGCGCCGGCCTGACCATCATCGGCGGCGGCTGCGGCATCGGCCGGCTGGCCGCCGCCGCCATGGACGGCATCGCCCGGCCAGCCCAACGCGGCCGGCGACATCCGCGGCGCCGATGATCGTGGCTGCCGGCCTCATCGAGGAGCGTCACCTTCTTCTCCTGATCGTGACCATCCTCCTCGCCATCAAGTAGGCGAATGATGTCGCCTGTCCCCTGCTCCCTGCGCCGCGGGCGGATTCACTCGACCTGGAGCTCGAGCTCACGCTCTGGACGGTGGTCGCTGTTCGCGATCTTCGCCTTCGTGCTCACGCAAGCTCGGCTGGAAGCCCTCCTGGCCATGATCGAGGAGCGCGAGAAGAGCATCCACGACGCGGTCGGCTCCGCGGAGAAGGCGCACACGAGGAAGCGCAGCGCCTCCTCGCCCAGCACCAGGAGCTGATCCGCGAGGCCGGCCGCCAGCGCGAGGAGATCATGAAGCGCGCCCTCGCCGACGCGGAGACGGTGAAGACCGACCTCATCGCCCAGGCCCGGGCCGAGTGCCGACCGCATGGTCCAGAAGGCCAAGGAGCAGATCGAGCGCGAGAAGAAGCTGGCCATCCAGGAGCTGCGCTCGTCGGTGGCCGATCTCGCGGTGGAAGCGGCGGCGAAGATCGTCCAGTCGTCGCATGACTCCCGAAGCGCAGAAGAAGCTCGTTCACGAGTTCATCGACTCCCTGCCCCAAGCGCGCGGCTGACACAGCGGGAGGGCCGCGCCCGTGACGGACGACTTGAGGGCCAGGCTCGAGCAGCTGCCCACGGGCGAGCTCCTGGCCGTCCTCCGCGACCGCGACCTCGACGAATGGCGGCCGGAGGCCTTCCCGCTCGTCGAAGCCATCCTCAGGGAGCGCCACGCGGGACGTGGCGGCGGCCCTGAGAGCCTCAGCGCGGCCGCGACCTACGTGGACTTCGAAGCCTTGACCGAGATCGCCACCTTCGGCACCTCCGTCGACGCTCACCTGTGCCGCATGGCGCTCGAGGAAGCGGAGATCCCGTGCTGGGTCTTCAACGACAATCTGGCCGGCGTGCACGTCCCGCTGGCAATGGCGATCGGGGTGAAGCGTGCGTGTGCGGCCCGAGGATGCAGACGCCGCGCGCGAGATCCTGGAAGCGGTGCGACTCCGGCGCCACCGCCGCGCCCGAGGATGATAAGGAGCCATGAGCACTCGCGCGACGGGAACGTTCGACTGAAGGTGGCGCCCCAGGCCTCCGACGACCAGGGCGACGGCGCCGTCGGCCGGATGACCTCGACAAGCAGTTCCACGGGGATCTCGAGGGGACGAGCAAGGGTCAGATGCTCACGGCCATGACCGCGGCGTCAAGGCTCCGCCGGCTACGTGGCCATCGAGCGCGTGACCGCAGCCCCCTGCGTGGGCGCAAGGGCACGTTCGCCCTCCAGCACACCGGCATCATGAACCGCGCGGACGCCGTCGCTCACGATCACCGTCGTACCCGACTCGGGCACGGACCAGCTCGCGGGCTGGCCGGCACGATGGCCATCATCATCGCCGCCGACGGAAAACATTCGTACGAGTTCGACTACACCCTCGCCGAAGCCCCTTGACCGACGACGGCCGCGCGGCCGGCGATCGTGCTACATTTCGCTTCCCATGCCTGCTTCCTGAGATTGCGACGATCTTCCAGGGCCTGCCCAAGCAGCTTCCAGACGGGCACGGTCACGAAGCCGCGGGACGTTCTACTTCTCGCTCGACGACGACGAGAAGTGGACGGTCGGCGCTGACCGCGGACAAGTGTGAAGTCACGCCGGGCAAGCCGCCGCAGGACGCGGACTGCTTCTTCAAGGCGTCGAAGCAGATGTTCCTCGACGTCTGGAACGGCAAACACGTCCCCGGCGTGAAGGACTTCATGACCGGCGCCATCAAGAGCAACAACCCGATGCTCCTGAAGGAATTCGTCGAGGCCTTCAAGAAGAGCCTGACCCAGCTAGGGTCGCTTCATCGTCAGCGGATCGCGCAGGGGCAGCACCACCACCTTGCGCCCCTCGGCCAGCGCTTCCAGGCTCGTCTGGTGCTTGCCGTCGCCGAGGTCGATCTCCTTCTGGTCTCCGACCACGAGCACGACCAGCTTCTCCGGGACCAGGTACTTCTGGGCGACGCGCTGGACGTCGGCCGCGGTGACGGCGTTGATGCGGTCGCGGTAGGTCTGCCAGTAGGACGGATCGCGCTTCGTGTATTCGTCCGCCGCGAAGATCGCGACCGTCTGCGCCTTCGAGTTGAAGGTGCTGGGGAAGGTCTCGATCAGGTTGCGCTTGATCGTGTCCAGCTCCTCGGCCGTGACCGGCTTCTCGCGCATGCCCTTGATCTCCTGCAGCACGAGCGACGCGGCGTAGGAGACGGACCGGCTCTTGCTCTGGAACTCCGCGCGGAAGGAGCCCGGGTAATACACGCCGAAGCCGAGGCCGGAGCCCGCGGAGTAGGCGAGGCCCTCGTCCGAGCGCACCGTCTTGGTGATGCGCGAGGTGAAGCCGCTGCCGCCCAGGATCTCGTTCATGACCTCGAGCGCGTAGGCGTCGGGATCGCCGCGGCGCACCGAGGGCAGGCCGATCGAGACCCGGCCCTGGTTGACGTCCTTCTGGATGCGGTAGATGCCGGGGCCGCGGTCTGGATCTCGGAGGGCACGGGCGGAACCGCTGGCCGCCGTGCCCGGCCAGCTCGCGAAGGCCGCCTCCAGCTTCTGGATCATGGCCGCCCGCGTGAACGACGCCGGACGACCGCCGCGATCATGTTGGCGGGGTGCACGTATTTCCGGTGGAAGTCCACGAGGTCGGCGCGCGTGATCGGACTGGATCGAGGCCGCGGTCGTGAAGCGGTTGCTGAAGTGGCCCTCGCCGTAGAGAAGGACGTTCCACTCGCGCGCCTCGACGTCTTCCGAGTCGTCGTTGCGCTTCTTCATGTCCTGGAGCGCCTGCTCCTTGGCCAGGGCCAGCCGGTCCTCCTGGAACCGCGGCTCCTTCAGCATCTCCACGAACACCTTGAGCGAGTCGTCCAGGTTGTCGGCGCAGCGTGTTCAGGCTCGCCGCGCCTGAGGTCTCGCCGATCGCCGGTGCTCGACGTTCGCGGCCAGGAAGTCCAGCTTCTCGTCGAGCTGCTCGGCGGTCAGGGTCTTCGTCCCGCCGCGGCGGATCTGCGACCCGGTCAGGCCGGCCAGGCCCTCCTTGCCCGCGGGCACCAGGTAGCGACCCCGTGCGCACGCGTGAGCTCGATGTTCACGAGGGGCAGCGTCGGGTCTTCCGCGATGTACACGACCATCCTGTTCTTCAGGACGACGCGGTAGTCCTTGGCCGACGGGCGGCGTATACGCGATGGGCGCGAAGACGAGCTTGTCCGGATTGTCCGGGATGGCGGGCGCCTGGGCGGCCAGGGCGCGGCGGCGGCCGTGAGCACGGTGGGCAGGGTGAGGGCGAGGCGAGTGGTCTTCACTTCTTCTGTCTTCCAGGGCGGCCAGGCGCTCCTGCGCCCGTTTGACGATCAGCTCGAGCACGGGCTTCATCTCCGGGGGCACCTGGCTCTTGGCCTCCTCCATCTGGGCCATGGCCCTCGCGCGAGCTTGGCCGGGTCCGTCTCCGCCTTGATGCGCGCGATCTGCTGGCGGGCCATGGCCTGCGCGGGCGCGGGCAGGGCCGCGATCTCCGGGTCGTCGTCGGCGGCCGAGTCGCCCTCCCTTGCGCAGGAAGACGCCGACGGTGCGGTTCTCCTGGTGAAGTACTCCTTGGCCGTGCGCTGGATGTCGGCGGCGGTCACGCGGTCGACTTCCTCGGCGTAGGTGTTGATGTAGCGCCAGTCCCCGAAGCCGTCGTAGATCATGAGCTGGATGGCGATGGAGAACGGCGACGACAGGCGGCGGTAGGCGTTGGCCTTGGCCTGGTTCTTGATCTTCTGCAAGCTCTTCCGCCGGGAGCGGCTCGTCCTTGAGCTTCTCGAGCTCCTCGTAGACTGGCCTGCTCGACCGCGGCCGGGTCCTTGCCGTCCTTGACCGTGGACTCCACCTGGATGATGCCGTCGTACTTCTTCAGGTCCACGGAGGCCGAGCCGTCGTTGGCCACCTGCCGGCCCGTGACCAGGCCCTTGTAGAGGCGTCCGGTGCGGCCGGAGAGGACGTCGGTGACGAGGTCCACCACCGTGCGGTCCTTGTGGATGAACGGCACCGCGTGGTACCAGATGCGCACGGTGGGCGAGGTCTCCGCCTCCGCGTTGAATCGCTTCTCGCCGATCTGCGGCGGCTCCGAGGTGACCACTTCCGGCGGCTCCGTCTTCCCGCGGGGATGCGGCCGAAGTACCTCTCGAGCAGCGGCCGCACCGCCGCGGCGCTGAAGTCCCCGACGAGCACGCCGGTCAGGTTGTTGGGCGCGTAGTAGGTCCCGAAGTAGGCGTCGGCCTGGGCCTTGGTGATGCTGGAGACGTCGGAGGGCCAGCCCACCACCGGCCACTTGTACGGGCTGGCCTCCCAGAAGAGGGCGTTGAACGCCTCGTCGTATTTTGCCGAGCGGGGTCGACTCCGTGCGCATGCGGCGCTCCTCGTAGACGACGTCGCGCTCCGAGTAGAACTCGCGGAAGACGGGGTTGATGAGGCGGTCCGACTCCAGCCAGGACCACAGCTCGATGCGGTTGGCCGGCAGCCGCACCAAGTAGATGGTCCAGTCCTCGCTCGTGCCCGCGTTGAGCCCCTCCGCCCCGTTCTTCGTGTAGATCTGCGAGAGGTGGTCCTTGATCTGGATCGCGCGCTGCTTCTGCACCAGCTCGTCGAACGCGCTTGTCCAGCTCTCGCGATAGCTGCGAGGTCTGGTTCTCCGGCTTCGGCGAGGTCGTCGATCTCGCCCTTGCGCTGGCGCTCGCGCATCACCTTCATCTCTTCCCGCATCTCCGCCCGCACCTTCTCCTGCTCCTCGATGATGCGCAGGTCGGCGTCGATGTCCTTGGTGCCGATGACGCGCGTGCCCTTGAACATCATGTGCTCGAAGAGGTGGCTGATGCCGGTGATGCCCTCGCGCTCGTTCACCGAGCCCACGTGGGCCACCCAGCCCCCGACCACGGTCGGCGAGTCGTGGCGCTCGAAGAGCAGCCAGCGCATCCCGTTCGGGAGCGTGAACTCCTGCACGTTGATCTGCGGCTTCTCCGCCGCCCCCGCCGGCAGGGGCAGGAGGGCGAGGAGAAGGAGGAGGGCGATACGGCGGGCGGCGGCCAGATTCATGTGATTGGACTCCAGAAGCGGACGAGCGAGGGCGCCCAAATGCAGGATAGCAGGCGGCGGTCAGCCCGTGAAAGCGTCGAGCAGGTGTTCGGTCACGTAGAAGAGGGCGACCCCGAGGAACACGACCAGCGGCATGCGCAGGCCGCGCTCCTCGTTCACCTCGGGGATGAGGTCGCTGGCCGCGACGTACAGGGTCACGCCCGTGGAGAGGGGAGGGCATAGCCCACCGCGCCCGTGAACGCGTTCATGCCGAGCACTCCGGCCATGGTGGCCCCGGCCAGGACGAAAGCCGCGGTCAGCGCCCCGCGCTTCCCCGTCCCGAGGCGAGGGCGATGGAGGCGACGGTCACGCCCTCGGGGATCTTGTGGAGGACCACCGCGAAGAAGATGAGAAGGCCCAGGGAGCGGAGACAGGAAGCCGGACGCGATCGACACGCCGTCGAAGAAGGTGTGGATGGAGAGGCCGACCAGGGCCGAGATGCCGACGGCCGGGTTCATCATCACCTCGTTGTGGCTCTCTTCGCCGAAGTGGAAGTGGGGCGCCAGCGTGTGCTCGAAGAACTGCACGAGGAAGTAGCCGGCCAGGATCAGCACCGGCGCGGAGGTGGAGAGCGCGATCGAGGCGGGGATCATGCGCAGGAACGTCGCCGCCAGCATGAATCCCGCCCCAGCCCCAGGAAGTACTTCAGGAACATCTGTTCCAGTGGCGGCGCGCCACCACCACCAGCCCGCCGACGACGTTGGCGGCGGCCGCGGTGGCGCCGAAGGCGAGGCTCAACGCCAGCGGGGAGGACAGGTCCATCGGGAGCCCGCGACGATAGCACCGGGGATCGCGGGGTTCAATCCGTCACAAGCCGAGTGGATACGCGTGGATACGGAATCGGCCAGCCCTTTGTGAGGCGCTTCACATCCCGGCCACGGCATGCCCGCCTGCCGGGTAACGGTGTGGCCTGGTGGAACTTCGCGGCGCCCCTCCACGTCTGGACCTGCGAGCGAGAACGAACGAAGCCATGGCCATGACGATGCTGACTCCGAGAGACACCGCCGCCACCGCCGCCACGTCCGTGGCCACTCCTGCCCTGAGCCGCTGGCGTCGGGCATGGTTCAGGGCGTGCGCCAGAACCTCCTGCCCTGGCTCGCGGTCAAGGCCGTCCTGACCGCGCTCGTCTTCAGCGGCCAGGTCGGCGTGTGGACCGCGTTCTGGCTCGACACCGCCGTCTCCCTGCTGGTCCTCGCCTACAGCTGGTGGCTGGCCTCGCCGCTAGACGGCGCCGACCACTGCCCGTCCTGGCGTTCGCACCGCGAACAGCCGCGGCGCCATCACCGCGCCGGTGCCCGTGAACCGGCAGGCGAGGACGTGCTGGCCCGGCGCCGGCTCCAGGTAGCGGTGCACGACGGCGCCGATGCGGAACTCCAGGGACGCGTCGTATCCGTAGGGCGTGATCGACACCTCGACCCGGGGGCCACGCGCTCCGGGGACTCGATGCGGCAGCCGGTCGCCGCTGACGTCGCGCAAGCAGGCCCACCAGCACCCGCGCGTCGGGAAGGTGGACGTCGACCCGGAGGAGCGGCCGGCGGCGGCGGCGCGCGGCGGTCGCCCGATCCCTTTCCATCGCGCCAGCGGGCCAGGCGGGTGACCGTCGCCCGCAGGTAGGCGGGATCCAGGGGCGGACACACGCAGGCGGCGGCTCCCCGTCCCACCGCCGCGATGAATCGCTCGATGTCGCGCTCGTGGTCCACCACGACCAGGGGCAGACGCGCCCAGCGCGGGATCCCCGTGCACGCGGTCCAGGGATTCCAGCAGATCCTCCCGCCGCCGCCGCTCGTGAAGGACGACGACCTCGGGCCGCGGGCGGGTCTGCGCCGGGGCGGGGCCAGCGGCGTCCTCCAACGACCGCACGGTTACCGTGAGCCCGCTGGGCTTGAGCGCGTCCTCGAGCCAGCGCCCGTCCTCGGGGACCCACCGACCACCAGGATCACCGGGACCCTCCTCCCTACAGTGTGAACCGTCACCCCGGGCGAAGGGGGACCCCCGCCGTTTGACCCCCACCGCCCGGGATGGATAATCGATCCCTTCTCCGGATCGAGGGTCATGCTGACAGGGTTCCTGGTGCTGATGTTGGCGGGTGGGGTGATGGCAGAGCCGTCCCCGGCCCCTTCCCAGCCCCCGTCCCCGCCACGGAGCCTGGCCGCCGACGAGCCGCGTGCCGGGCGGCCTCCTCGATCCCCGAAGAAGCCCTTCCCCCGGCACGCCGACCATCCCGCTGGCGCAAGCGGTGGCGACGGCCCTCGAGCGCAACTTCACCGTCCTCAATTCCGCGGACTCGGTCGCGACGTCGCGGCTGCGTGAGGGCGTGACGCGCGCGCAGTTCTACCCGAAGGTCACGCCGCGCTATTCGCGCTCCGCGGACGATTCCGTCTTCGGTCTGGACGCGACGCAGAAGCTGCCCTGGACGGGAGGCTCGGTCACCGCGGCCGCGCTCATGAGCTCGACCTTCGACGGCGCGATCGGGCCCGCCGTGAGCCCCTTCCCGCGCACCTCCGACCTCCGCCTGGTGCGTGACCCAGCCGCTTCTCCGCGGCTTCGGGCCCCAACGCGGCCTTCTACGACCTGCGGCAGAGCCGGCGCTCGCGCGAGGGACAGGAACGGCAATACGAGCTGGGCCGCCAGCGGCTGGCCGTGGACGTGCACGCGGTCCTACTACCAGGTCATCCAGCAGCGGCAGCTCCTGGCCGTGGCGCGGCAGAGCCTGGACCGCAGCGAGAGCCTGCGCAAGGCCTCCACCGCCCGCCTCGAGGTCGGCCTGGTGAGCAAGCTCGACGTCTATCGCGCGGAGCTGCAGGCCTCGCAGGCCCAGGAATCGATGGTGCGCGCGGAGGCGTCGCTGGATTCGGAGCTGGAGCGGTTCCGCACCCTCCTCGGCCTGTCCCCGTCGGATCCCCTGCAGCCGGAAGCGCTGGTCCTGCCCGAGGACATCGCCGCCGACGACATCGAGCCGGTGGAGGTCCTCACCCAGCGCGCCTCGAAAACCGCCTCGATCTCCTGGAGACGCGCGACGAGGTGGGCGACGCCCGCCGCACCGCGTCCCTGGCCAAGCAGAACCTCCTGCCCCAGCTCGACCTGAACCTCGGGAGTGACGCAGTTCGGCAACGGCACGACCTACGGCAACGCGTTCCATTCCGCGGACCGGCGCGTCAACGTCTACTTCTCCACGTCCTATCCGCTTGGAGCGGTCGAACGAAGTCGGCCTCGAAGGCGGTGGCCGAGCTCGACGTCACCTCGCGCGAGCGCACGCTGCGGCAGCGGCAGCTCGACGTGGAGTCGGAGGTGCGCAGCGCGGTGCGCGAGCTGGTGCGCATCCGCAAGAGCATCGAGCTGCAGAGGAAGGGCGTCGAGGTGGCGGAGCAGCAGCGGCGCCTGGCCACGCTGCGCTACCAGCGCGGGCTGGCCTCCAACTTCGACGTGGTGGACGCGGAGGGCAGCCTGGTCGTCGCCCGCAGCGCGCTCGTCGGCCTCCTGACCAGCTACCAGGTGCGCGCGCGTCGACCTCCTGCGCGTCACGGGCACCCTGGCCGTGGACAAGGACTTCGCGCCATGAGCACGCCCAGCGGCCGGCCGGAGGCGATCGCGTGGCACGCGCGCTGGGCGCGGCGCGGGCGCGCTTCACGCTCGTGGCTCGTCTCCGCCGCGCGCGAGGCGCGGCCCTGGCTGCGCCGCGAGAACTGGACGCGCCGAGAACCTGCACTCACGCGCTGGTGGCCACGGCCCGCGAGCGGCCGCGCCAGGCCGCGGCCGTGACCGCGGCCGCCGTGCTCGGTCGGCGCCGCCGCGCGCCTACCTCCTGCGCGATCCGATCCCGCCCGGCATCGCCACCGCCGTGGTCGAGGAGGCGCCGTTTCGACATCTCGGTCGTCGAGGCCGGGGACCCTGCAGGCGCTGCGCTCGGTGACCTACGCGTCCACCATCCAGAGCAACCAGGCCAAGATCATCGGCGATGGTGCCCGAGGGCAAGCTCGTGCAGAAGGGGCGACATGCTCCTGCTCTTCGACGCGCGCGCCCTTCGAGGAGGAGATCCGGCGCAGCCAGGCCTCAGCTCGGCAGGCCGAGGCGGACGCCGCAGAAGGCGCAGCAGGACCTGAAGCTGCAGAGCATCCAGAACCAGGAGGAGCTGGCCGCGCGCCAGCCAGAAGGTCGAGCGCAGCCGGCTGGAGCTGGCCGACGTGTCCGCAGGGCAAGGGCGCGTTGCGCGAGGACGGAGGCCACGGCCGCGGTGGGCAACGCCGAGCGCGACCTGCGAGAAGGCGGTAGGCGGCGCTACGAGGACCTCAAGCCGCTGCTGGCGGAAGGCTTCATCACCAAGGCAGGAGCTGGACCGCGCGGCCAGCAGGCCGTGGCCCGCGCCCGCGAGGAGCTGGAGCTGGCCGAAGCGGCGCCGCGACGCGCTCGTGCGCTTCGGCCGGCCCCTCGAGCTGTCCCAGGCGGAGGCGCGAGGCCTCGCTGACGCGCGAGAGCGCTGCGCCAGCTCGAGGCGTCCGCGTCCTACCGCCTGGAGCAGAAGCGCTCGGCCATCGCCGCGGCGGAGAGCCGCATCACCGGAGGCCACCGCGCAAGCTCGAGCCTGGCGCAGCAGCAGCTCGCACGCACCGAGGTGCGCGCCGACGTGCCCGGCATCGTCGTCTACCAGCGACGTCTTCTTCGGGTCCGAGCAGCGCAAGCCCCAGGTGGGCGACCAGGTCTGGGCCAACCAGCCGCTCGCTGATCCTGCCCGACATCTCCAAGATGGTGGTGGAGACGAAGGTGCGCGAGACGGACATCCACAAGGTCGAGAAGAACCAGAACGTCACCGTGCGCGTCGAGGCCTACCCGGACCTGCGGCTCTCGGGCACGGTCACGCTGGTGGGCACGCTGGCCCAGGAAGAGAAGGAACGGCGCGGGGCCAAGTTCTTCGGGCGTCACCATCCAGATCAACGAGTCGGAGCCGCGGCTGCGGCCGGGCATGACCGCGCGCCATCGAGATCGAGGTCGAGCGCCGGGCGCAGACCCTGCGCGTGCCCCTGGAAGCGGTCTTCGAGCGCGACGGCCGGCACGTCTGCTACGTCGGCCAGCGCGCCGCGGCCTGCGTGGCGCGCGAGGTCGTGCTGGGCCCGTCGAACCGCGACTTCGTGGTGATCGAGAAGGGGCTGCGCAAGGGCGACCGCGTGGCCCTGCGCGATCCCGCCGCCGCGCTCCTCCGGACTTCGGCTCGTCTGTCCGCGTCCTGACGGGCGTGGCGCGCCTCTTCGCTTCGCTCCCCCGTGACGGCCCTCGTGACCTGCGCGACGTGGCAAGGCGCTACGTGCGCGGCACGCGCGAGGTCGTGGCCCTGCGCGACGTGACCTGCAGATCGAGGAGGGCGAGTCGGTCGCGATCACGGGACCCTCCGGCTCGGGCAAGTCGACGCTCCTGAGCATCCTCGGCTGCCTCGACCGGCCCACCACGGGCGAGTACCGCCTGGGCGGGCACGACCGTCGCCGGCTCTGGGCGACGAGCAGCCGTCGCGCGCTGCGCAATCGCACGCATCGGGCTTCGTGTTCCAGGCCTTCCACCTGATCCCGCAGCTCACGGTGGCCGGAGAACGTGGAGACGCCGCTGCTCTACGCGGGCGTGCCGCCCGCGCAGCTGGCGCGAGCGCGCGCTGAGGCTGCCTGGAGCGCGTGGGCCTCCTGCCGCGCGCGGACCACCGGCCGATCGGAGCTCTCGGGCGGCGAGGCCCAGCGCGCCGCCATCGCGCGCGCGCTGGTGACGGAGCCGCGCCTCATCCTCGCCGACGAGCCGACGGGCAACCTCGACAGCCGCGACGGGAGAGGAGATCGCGCGTCTGCTCGAAGGCCTGCACCGCGACAGGGCGCACGGTCGTCCTGGTCACGCACAACGACCCGCTGGCCGGCGCGCGCGCAGCGGCGCGTGCAGCTGCGCGACGGCCGCGGTGGAGACGGCGGCATGAACGCCTCGCCCCGCGTGCTGCTCCGGCTGGGCGTGCGCAGCCTCCTGGCTGCACAAGCTGCGCTCCGTGCTGTCGATCCTGGGCGTCGTCTTCGGCGTGGCCGCGGTGACGGCGGTGTCCGTCGGTCGGCGAGGGGGCGCGGCGCGAGGCGGTGGCCCAGATCGGCGGCCCTCGGGCATCGACACCCTGACCGTGCGCGCGCGGCCGGCGGCGGGCGCCGTCGCCGCGGCCGGGCCGCCGGGGCGCTCCCGCCGGCCTGCGCCTGCGCGACGCGGAAGCGGTGCAGGCGGTCGTGCCAACCTCGTGGCCACCGCGCCCGTGCGCGAGGCCGCGCTGCTCGCGAGCCAGGCGGCCGCGCGCACCGATGCCGTGGCGTCGTGGGAACGACCGCCGGCTATCGCGAGCGCCGCGCGCCTGCCGTCTCGGCGCGGGCCGCTTCCTCGCCGACCTCGACGTCGAGCGACCGCAAGCGCGTGGCGGTGCTCGGGTGCCTCGATCGCGACACGCTCTTCCCGTTCGAGGCGCCGGTGGGACGAGCGCCTGAGCCTGGGCGGCGACTGGTACGACATCGTCGGCGTGGTGGAGGAGCGCGCGCGTCTCACGCGCGCGCGCGGCCCGATCCGCGCCGCGCGACGTCAACCGCGCGGTCGTTCGTGCCGCTGCCCGCGCTCGACCGGGGCGACGGACAGCCGCGCGGACGGCATCGACGAGATCGTGCTGCGCATCGACGACAGCGAGCGGGTGCGGCGCCGTCCGCGGCGAGGTCGCCCGCCGCGTCATCGCTGCGCACGACGGGAGGCGCCCGTCGTGGACGTGGATCGTGCCGCGCGAGATCCTGCGCCAGACGCGAGCGGACGCAGCGCATCTTCAACGTCGTCACCGGCGCCGTCGCCGCCATCAGCCTGCTCGTGGGCGGCATCGGGATCATGAACATCATGCTGGCGAGCGTGGCCGAGCGCACGCGCGAGATCGGCATCCGCCGCGCGCGTCGGGGCGGCCGCGCGCGACGTGGCGGCCCAGTTCCTGGTCGAGAGCTCGCTGCTCACGTCGGCGGGCGGCGTGATCGGCGCGCTCCTGGGCGTCGGCCGGCTCGATCGCGATCCAGAGCCTTGGCCGGCTGGCCGACCGCGCTCTCGCCCGGCATGCTGCTGGCGGCGCCTGCTGGTGGCGCTCGGCCGTCGGGATCGGCTTCGGCTTCTATCCCGCCTGGCACGCCGCGCAGCCTCGAGCCAATGGAAGCGTTGCGGTCCGAGTAGCGGCGATGTATACCCTCGTCACCATGCGCCACGCGCTGCGGCCACCGACTGGCGGGTTGGCTGTTCGTTGCGCCGTCCCGGGGCCGGGTCTTCGCGCTCGGCACCGCCTGCGGTGGTGTGGCGGCGGCGCCGCGGCGGCTCCGGCGGGTGCGGCCGCCCTTCCGACGCCGGACGCCTGCCCCGTCGCGGTCGCGCCCGAAGGTCCGCAACGGCAGACGAGCGCGACCTGTCGCCGCGTGTCCAGCCCTCGCGCAGGTCGCCCCCGGAGCGCCGGTCGCGGTGGCCGCGACGGGCTTCCTCCGGCGCCAGCAGTTCTTCGCCTCTGGCGCGCCCATCTTCCTGTGGCTGCAAGAGGAGCCCCACGTGCGCGCGGTCGCGTACGCGGGCGGGCCGTAGCCGGCTCTGATCTCGCTGGTCCGGGCGGCTTCCGCGTGAAGGCGCGGCCGACGGAGGACAACGATGGCGGTGGCGGTAGCCGAGCTTCGCGGGTGAGCGGCCTGCCCATCACGCTGACCGACGGGGGCGGCGGACGTGGAGATCGTCCTCGATCCGGCCGAGCCGGCCCTGGCCGATCTCACCGCCCTCGCCGTGACCTTCCGCACCTACTCCAGGGCTTCACCATCATCGCGGAGCCGCATCGTGTTCCGCTCCGCTCGGCGAGTTCCTCGGGAACTTCGCGCCAGCACGGAGGCCGCACCAACACCGCCCTCCACGAGATGGGCCACGTGCTCTGGTACCTCGACCACTCGATCAGCTACCACGACGTCATGTCGAACGAGAACGACCGGAACCCTGGCCTGACCTACGGCGCGGGCGAGGAGCTCGCGCTGCGCATGATGTACGCGTATCGCGCCGCCGGGAACGCCTTCCCGGACCGTGCGCCGGGCGTGCCGACCGCGACCGCGCTGCGCGTGCCTCCGGCCGTTGTCGTCGACTGAGGCCTTTTCTGCGAGGATTCCGTGAAACGACTGTCTGCTGCTGTCCTGTCTGCTCGCCGCCGTGACCGCGGGACGCGAAGCCTAAGCCGACGAAGATGCTGCCTCCGCCCTTCACCGTGTTCGAGCGCCTCGATCTCCGACATGCAGAAGGCGCTGGCCGAGCACCGCGTGACCTCGCGCGAGCTGGTCCTCCAGTACCTCGTCCGCATCGGGACCTACGAGGACAAGCTCAACGCCGCCATCACCGTGAACCCGAAGGCGCTGGAGGAGGCGGACGCCCTCGACCGCGAGCGCGCAGCAGAGCAAGATCCGCGGCGCCGCTCCACGGCATCCCGATCGCGCTCAAGGACAACATCCACACCACCGAACATGCCGACCACCGGGCGGCGCGCTCGCCTTCGACGGTCTCGTCCCGCCCTACGAAGCGACGCTGACGAAGAACCTGCGCGACGCGGGCGCGATCATCATCGCCAAGACGGGCATGACCGAGCTGGCGAACTGCGTCGCGGGCGCGCCTACGCCGATGCCGACGAACTACAACGCGCTCCACGGGCTACGGCTTCAACCCCTACGACCCGCGGCGCGATCCGCGCGAGGCGCACCTTCGACGGCCGGCCGGCCCTGGCCACCGGCGGCTCCAGCTCCGGCGTCGGCACCGCCGCGAGCTTCTGGGCCGCGAACGTCGGCACGCGAGACGATCGGGATCGATCCTCAGCCCGTCGAACCAGAACATGCTCGGCCGGCATCAAGCCGACGGTCGGGCCGGATCAGCCGCTACGGCGTCATCCCGATCACCGCCGACCAGGACACCGCCGGGCCGATGGCGAAGACCGTCACCGACGCCGCCATCGTGCTGGGCGCGCTCGGAAGGCGCGGCGCCCGACCCCAACGATCCGGCCACCAAGGCCTGCACGCCGCCGCCCGGCCGCGACTACACGAAGTTCCTGAAGACGGACGCGCTGAAGGGCGCGCGCATCGGCATCCCGCGCGCGTTCTATTACGACAAGATCACCGCGCCCGGCGACCAGCGAGCCGCGCGGCGGCCTGCACCCCGAGCTAGGCCAAGGTCGATGGCGGAGGCCATCGACGTGCTCGAAGCAGCAGGCGCGGTCGATCGTCGATCCCGCCGACATCCCGAGCGTCGTGGACAAGGACGAGAAGAACAACCTCCTGAAGTGGAACGTCTGCTCGGGGGCGGAGCAGTGGACGCGAGCGCGACAACGACTGCTCGATCGTCTTCAAGTACGGCATGAAGCGGGATTTCAACAAGTGGCTGGCCAGCCTCGGTCCGTCCGCGCCCGTGAAGACCCTGACCGACCTCCGCGTCTGGAACATCACGCATCAGCGCGCGCGGGCGCCATCAAATACGGCGAGAGCGAACCTCGACGTCTCCGACGAGATGGACCTCACGGCGGACAAGCAGCGCTACGAAGAAGATCGGGCCAAGGACCTCGCGCTCAGCGCGACCCACGGCATCGACGAGGTCGATGAAGGCGCTCAAGCCTCGACGCGCTGCGCTGTTCCCGGGCGGGTCGGGGCGGCGATCGCGGCCAAGCCCGGCTACCCGACCGTGATCGTCCCTTCGGCACCGTCCCCAACGCGCCGCCAGTCCCGCCCCGCCCTTCCCGGAGGGCTTCAACGCGCCAAGCCCGCGCCCATCGGCGTGAAGCTTCACGGGGATGGCCTGCAGCGAGCCGCGTCTCCTCGCGCTCGGCCTACGCGCTTCGAGCAGGCGACGAAGCGGCGAGTTGCCGCCGCCGTCCGTGCCGTAGGCCTAGCCCCGGTAAGCCCTTCGCGGCCTCGACCGCGGCCGCGATCTGGCGCGCGCTCGGGTCCACGCAGGGGCGACCGCTCGCAGAGAAGTCGAGCGCGTCGTCCGGCCCCTTCTCCGCGTATTCGCCCGCGAGCAGGTAGGCGAGCACGAGCGTCGAGGAGCGCCCCACGCCCGCCATGCAGTGCACGAAGACCGGCATCTGCGCCTGCTCGCACTGGCGCAGGAACGCGATGCCCATGCGCAGGTGCATCGGGCTCGGCGGCTCGTGGTCGACGGTGGGCAGCCAGAGGAAGGCGTCGAACGTCCAGGGGTCGGCGCCCTCCTGCTTCATGCGTCCACGCAGGCGCGGACGCCCTGCGCCTTCAGGCGGTGGTAGTCGTCCAGGCTGGCGATGCGGGAGCCGAGGTAGAGCGAGGTCGGTGATGCGGTCGAAGGAGACGCTGGGCTCGGGAACCGGATCATGGAACCGCTCGCACAGGTCGACCAGGCGTCTTGACGGCCGAAACCCGAGGCGCCCGCCTCGTAGTACTTCCAGTCCTTGTCGCGTGAACATGGGCCCGGCGATGTCGAGGTGGGCCCAGGCCGCCTTCTCGGGCACGAACTCGCGCAGGAACAGGCCGGCGGTGATGGCGCCGGCCAGGCCGCCGGCGGCGATGTTGTTGATGTCCGGCGTACGGCGTCTTGAGCGCCTCGCGGTACTCGTCGACGAGCGGCAGCTCCCAGAAGGCCTCGCCGTGGTTCTCGCCGGAGCGGATCACGCGGCTGGATCAGGTCGCGGTCGGTGCCCATGCACGCCGGCCACGCTCGGCCCCAGCGCGCGCACGCACGGCGCCGGTCAGGGTCGCGATGTCCACGACGTGCGTCGCGCCCTCCTCGCCCGCGCGGTGCAGGCCGTCGGTGAGGACGAGCCGGCCCTCCGGCGTCCGTGTTGTCCACCATGATCGACTTGCCGTTCTTGGCCGTGAAGATGTCGCCCGGGCGCTGCGCGTTGGCGTCGGGCAAGTTCTCCGCGCAGCACAGGATGCCGACGACCTTCACGTCGGGCGCGAGCCGGCCCAGCGCGCGCATGCGTGAAGAGCACGGCCGCGGCGCCCGCCATGTCGCCCTTCATCTCCCACATGTGGTCGCCGGGCTTGAGGCTGATGCCGCCCGAGTCGAACGTGATCCCCTTGCCCACGAGGGCGATGGTCTCCGTCGAGGCCTTGCGCGGCACGTGGCGCAGGATGACCATGCGCGGCGGGTGCGCGCTGCCCTGCGCCCACGCGCAGGCAGCCCTGGTAGCCGCGGGCCTTGAGGCCGGCGGGGTCCAGGATCTCGATCTCCAGCCCGACCTCCTTGGCGACCTCGCGCCGCGCGGTCGGCGATGAACTCGGGCGTCACGACGGCGCCGGGCTCGTTGATGAGGTCGCGCGCGCTGGTTCACGTTCTCGGAGACCCACGCGTAGCGCGCCTTGCGCGCCTCCGCGTCCGCGCTGGTGGTCGGGGTGGACGAGGATCGTGACGCTGCGCGTCCTTCTGCAGGAACTCGTCCTTCTCCTGCTTGTAGCGGTCGAAGGTGTAGGCGCCGACGCATCGCGCCCTCGACGACCTTGCCCGACGAGCGGCGCGGCGTCCGCGGCTGTTCACCACGCATGCCGATCCGCGCGTAGCCGGTAGTCGCGGGCCAGGCGCAGGGCGCGCGCGGTGAAGGTCTTCACGTTCTCCCAGAGGTTCCAGCTCTTGAGGCTCGGGCTCCAGTAGGCGACGAGCGCGCGCGCGCGGGGCGCCCTCGGGCAGGGTCGCGAAGTACTCGCGCTTCAGCGTCTTCTCGCGGAAGCCGGGCGGCGCGCGCGCTGCACGTGGGCGAGCACGGCGGGATCGTCGACCTCGTGCAGCATCTGTCTCGTCGTCGAGGACGAACACGAGCAGGTCGACGGCCGTCTGGGGAGACCGGGGTGAACGCGAGCTTGATGTTCATCGCAAGGGCCCGCGACAGAGCGCGGCCGGGACGGGGCGATGATTATACTGCCCGCATGCCGGCCGGCAAGGTCGCGGTGTTCGGCGTGCCCACGGCCGCCGGCGCCGCGCCCCGGGCCTCGGAGCGCGCCCTTCGCGCCTGCGCGAGGCGGGCCTGCTGCACGGCGCTGCGCGCCGGCGGCGCGCGCGTCGTCAACCTCTCCGACCTCTCGCTGTTCCCCTACCGCGACGACCCGCAGCACCCGCAGCGCGCAACGCCGAGGTGCGTCGCCTGCGCCGTGCGCGCGGCCGCGCGACGAGATGACGCGCGCCCTGGCGCGAGGGCTTCACGATCGTGCTGGGCGGCGACTGCACGCTGCGTGGCGGCACGGTCGCGGGCGCGCGCGCGCGCTGGAGCCAGCCGGTCGGGCCTCGTCTACCTCGACGCCGACGCCGACCTCAACACGCCCGAGACCTCGCCGTCGGGACTGCCTGAACGGCATGGCGCTGGCGCTGGCCATGGGCCGGGGCCGCGCGAGCGTGGTCGCCGCGGGCGGCCCGCCGCCGCGGTCGCGCCGAGCACGTCGCGCTGGTCGGCTTCCGCGCAGCTCGATCCGCGGCGAGCGGCGCGGCGCTGGGCGAGCTCGGGCTGGCGCCTGCCCGCCAGGCCACGCGGCGCCTCGGCATGCGCGTCGCGGCGGCGCTCGCCCTCGACGCGGTCGGGAACGACGACGGGCCGATCCTCGTCCACCTCGACGTCGACGTCATCGACGCCGCCGAGATGCCGGCGAAGCAGTCTCCTCACGCCCGGGCGAGGGCCTCGCCTACGCCGAGGTCTCCGACCTCGTCACCGGCGCTCATCGGCGTCGCCGCGCGTCGTCGCCCTCGAAGTGACGGAGTACGATCCATCGCGCGATCCGGACGGAGGCGAGCACGCACGCGCAAGATCGTGGACCTGATCGTCCGCGCCGCCGGCCGCCACCTCCGGGGATGATCGGGCGGGGCCTCGCGCCAAAGCCGCCCGTGGGCGCGCGGCGTATTTCTCGCCGACGGTCTCTCCAGGAGGGTGCGAACACGTGTTGCGTCCAAGCGCTCGCGCCTCGACCCTGGCCGCGAAGGCCTCGTCGGAACCCCTGTCCATTGCGCACGCCCAATCGGCCGCCGCGCGACGCGGGCGTGCAGCGCGGCATCCGCCAGTGTCGCGAACTGGCGACTACGATCCCTGCCATCGTCACCCTGCGACGCGCGGCCCGCGCTGCTCGGCCGGCGGGCGATCCCGCCCGCGCCCGCGACCCGTCGCGAGGCCTACCTGTACCTGGGCATCGCGTACATCCGGAAGGGCCACGAGGCGGCGGCGTGAAGGCTTGAGGTTCCGCGAAGCCGTCGCCCAGATCGAGAGACCTCACGCTCAGCCCCGGACAAGTTCCCGCCCAAGGTCATGCGACCTCTTCGAGGCCGCGCTTGCGCAAGGAAGCGCGGGGCGCAGGCCACACCCGCGCCCGCGGCGGCGCGCCGACGCCCGCCCCGGCCGCGGCGGCCAAGAAGGGCGGGAGCGCCGCAGCACTCATCCCCATCGTGGGCGGCCTGGCCGCGGCGGGCGGCGGCGTGGCGCTCGCGGCGGGCGGAGGCGGGGAGGCGGCAGCACGGGCGGAGGCGGGGCCACGCCCGCGACGACCGCGTTTCGCCGCCCGTCCCCCGCAGCTCGCAGACTCTTCACCGGCCCGCTGGCCGACCAGGAGCAACGCGGCTTCTGCCGTGACGGCGTCGCGCGCGGGCACGCTGGACGCCATGCTCACCTGGCAGGACCGGTCCATCCCAGCTCACCATCGGCCGCCAGACCGGAGCGTCTCCGCCCTACACGGCCTGCGGCAACTCGAACCGGACGACCGGATACGACGGCCGGCCGTCCTCCTCGAGCGTGATCCAGACGACCTACCTCATCCTCGTTTCGAACTACAGGCGGCCGGTCCGGCACCGAGGCCTTCACGCTCCAGGTCCTCTCACCCCTTGAAGCCGCCCTGCGCTGAACTGTTCGTCCTGCCAGGCGGAGAACGCACCCGACGCCCACGGCCTGCGCCCGCTGCGGCATGCGCCCTGCCCACCACGCCGACCCAGTTCATCGTCCACCGTGGACCTCCGGCCCGGAGTCCTCTTCGATTCCGCTACGAGATCCTGGGACCGCTGGGGCAGGGCGGGATGGGGATGGTGCGCAAGGCGCGCGACCGCAGCCTGGACGAGGTCGTCGCCATCAAGGTGCTGCGCACCGGACTTCGCGCAGGACCCGCGCATGGCCGACCGCTTCAAGTCCGAGATCCGGCTCGCCCGCCGCGTCCGCCAGCCGGAACGTGTGCGCGATCCACGACTACGGCGAGGACCAGGGCCTTCTCTAACATCTCGATGGAGTACCTGGAGGGGCGTCGACCTCACGCACCAGCTCCGCGACCGTGGCGCGCTGCCGGCTCGCGGACGCGCGTACCGAGGTGGCCATCCAGATCGCGGAAGGCCTGCAGGCCGTGCACGACGCCGGCATCATCCATCGCGACCTCAAGACGCTCGCAACACTGCGCAGACGCGGGCAGGGTGGCGCCTCATGGACTTCGGCATCGCCAAGCGCGAAGGCGACGGCACCCGCGCACCTGGCGACCGGCCTACGATCGGGCACGCCCGAATACATGAGCCCCGAGCAGGCCCAGGGCCATCGCGTGGACTTCCGCAGCGACATCTACGCGCTGGGGATCGTGATCTGCGAGATCTTCACCGGGCGCGTGCCCTTCCGCGAGGAGACCCCGATCTCGACGATCCTCAAGCACCTGCACGATCCGCCGCCCCTCGATCCGCCGGAGGCGGAGTCGATCCCGGCCGCCGTGCGGTCCGTGCTGCGCCGCTGTCTCGAGAAGAACCCCGCGGACCGGTTCCCCTCCGCGCGCGACGTGGCGGAAGCGATGCGCGGGGCGCGCTCGCCGAGCCGGCGCCAGCAGCCCGTGCCCACCTCCGCGCTGGAGGCGCTGACGCTGGAGAGCCCCACGCTGTCCGCGGCGGCTGCCGCCACCGCCACCGCCGCTCGTCCCGAGCCGCTCGCGGACTGCAGCCGTGGCTGCTGGTCGTTCCGTTGATCGCGGTCACCGGCGGCGCGCTCGTGGTGACGACGCAAGTGATGCGCAAAGGTCACCGCCGTCCACAGTCCAGGTCGCTTCCGCGCCGGAGACCACGCTCGCGGCGATGGGCGTGCCCCCGACGCCCTCCACGCTGGCCGTCCCGGCCGTGTCTCCCGAATCCGCCGTCCCGTCGACGTCCGGTCACATCTACTGAGGACGCCGCCGCCGGATCTCGGTTCATGCCGCGCGGCCGGTCAAGGGCTTGGGCATCGCCAGCCGCCCATCCGCAACCGCGGCCGCCGCCCCCGTGGCCGCCGCGCCGCGCGATGACGGTGCCGCCGTCCACCGTGGCCGCGGAGCCGGGGCAGCTCGCAGGTCGCGGTCAAGCCGTGGGGCGAAGTCTCGGTGGACGGGCGCGTGATCGGCACGACCCCACTCGATCCACATCACGCTGACCGCGGGCGCGCACGTGGTGCGCGTCCGCCATCCGCTGTCTGTATCGAGGTCTTCGAGCGCCTCGAGTTTCCATCCGCCCCGGCGAGATGGCGAAAATGGTGGTGGACCTGCCCACGCAGGGCGTTCGCAAGCAGCAGTAGGCGAAGGAGGCCGACATGACGCACCACGCCGCGTACGCGCGTCGCTGCTTGGCTTTCTCCGTCCCCAGGCCGCGCGCTAGCGCTGGTCAGCCCCTGGAACTCCGCGCCTCCAGATCGAGACACGGAACGGCCAGCAGGGCGCCGAAGAACAAGAAGATCAGGACCGATGGCTTCGTCGGCATCCACAGGAAGCCGGCGGCGCCCGCGACACCCACGAAGGTTCCAATTGCGATGGCCACGCGCGCGGCCTGGCGTGGCTGCCCGCGCGGAGACCGGGCAGCACGAGGAACACGAGGAGGCCCAGCAGGCTCAAGGCCAGCCCCTGAAAACAGCGCAGTTGGCGATGAAGGCGCCTCCAAGTCGCGCCGTGAGGTCCCCTGCGCTCCATCATCCGCCGCCCACCTGAGACGCTGAAGAAGCTGTGCAGGAGACCGATGACCACGAGGAAGATCGCGGCCGGGATCGCACAGAAGTTCGAAATGGTCTTTCGGCCCATGTGACCGTCACCTCCCGCCTTCGGCGGGCGGCGCGTCGCCGCTGCTTGGCCGACACCGCGCGGACCACCATCCGCCGCTTGGCGCCGGCGTCGATGGCGCCGCGGTGCCGTCGCGATGGCCTGCCGGATGAGTCCCCTCACCGCGGGCTGGTCCAGGATCGCCGCTGTCGCTGACGACGATGTGGCGCACCCGTGATCCTGCGCCCTTGAGCAATCGCGCGGAGGTCGGTGAGGCGCGCGCTGGCGGAAGAACAGCGTCACCCAGCGCGGATAGAGCGCGATGGAGACGATGGCCTCGGAGCGTGCTCCGTCGGACCGAATCCCATCACGAGCGCGTCTGTAGTTGTCGTAGACGAGCTTCACCGCGCCCGGGACGTACTTCCGCATGCGGGCGACGGCGGCCTTTGGCCACCTTCGCGATGGCGGGGTCGTGATTTGGACAGGAACGCCGCCCATTGCCGGGCTGGCGTGCATCGCTTGTCTCTTCGCAGGCACGTCCGGCCTCTTGAAGCTCCAGGCTGCGGCGAGGCGTGCGGCATCGCCGCCGTACGAGCACCGCTTGCACCAGTCCGACTAGACCGGACGCGAGCGTGTGAGGCTGACCCCGCGCGCCAGCGCGCGAGAGGAAGACGACCGTCGAGAGCGCGGCACCAGGATCGCGGGCATCCGCTCGGAGGCGGGGAGTGCCGGTCCGAGCGCGGCGGAGAGGGCAGCGACGAGCGCACAGCACACGGCAGAGCGCGGCGTCCGGCAGGCGAGATCCCTGATCCAGAGCAGTCGCCCGCCCTGTGGCCAGTGGCCGCGCCGGAATGGCGCTGAACAGGCCCAGGAAGATCGGCGCCTGTACGGCTGTTCCTGGGAGGCTCCCCCGTCCACGAGCTGATCCTGCTCGAGCAATACGCACCGAACGTTGAGGG
>ERZ1370068.5113-contig-4151_pt1 | contig 55012 bp, 58 predicted proteins | sample MGYA00561227_ERZ1370068 | MGnify/ENA primary metagenome ERZ1370068 (study PRJEB38410, sample SAMEA6850437) | metagenome | study: Metagenomic assessment of the ecological functions of the soil: analysis of the soil microbiota associated with the... | reverse complement strand
CGGCGTCGGCATTGCGCGCTACTACGTGCTCGTGACCTGGGCGACCGTCGTGTCGCTCTTTCGTTATCTCCGCTTCGGCGTGCCTGCCGTGTGGGCCAGAGGCCGAGGAACGCGGTGAACCGTGCGCTCGACGCAGCCGCCGCCGGTCTCCGGTCTGGCGGTGGCGAGCCCCTTCCTGGCCGTGGCGGCGCTGGCGATCAAGCTCGACGACGGCGGTCCGGTCCTCTACCGCCAGCGGCGCGTCGGGCTGGACGGCGAGAGTTCGAGCTGGTCAAGCTGCGGACGATGGAGGTCGGTGCAGAGCGGCAGGGCGCCGGCTTCGCGGTCAACGAAGGCGATCCGCGCATCACGCGTGCGGGGCGGATGTTGCGGCGGCTGTCGCTCGACGAGCTGCCACAGCTCTGGAACGTCGTCCGCGGCGACATGAGCCTCGTCGGTCCCCGCCCCACCCTCGCCTATCAGGTGGAGCGCTACACGCCGCGCCAGCGGCGCCGCCTCGAGGTGCGGCCCGGCATCACCGGCTGGGCGCAGATCCACGGGCGCGCGCGCTTGCCCTGGGAGGAGCGGCATCGAGCTCGACGTCTGGTACGTCGAGCACCGCTCGCCGTGGCTCGACCTGAAGATCATCGCGCGGACTCCGCGCGCGCTCTTCGCCGGGACGTACAAGGGCGAGACGCGGAGGCTGGTCTGGTTGATTCCCTTCTTCAACGGCGAGAACGTGCGCGCCGCAGTCTCGCCGGAACGGGCGCTCGACGCGGTTCGCGATGCGTTCGTCGCGTACGCCCGCGGAGAGTGGACGATGCCGCCGAAGGTCTACGTGCCCGCGTATCCGGAGGGCGACTTTCGCGCGATGCCTGCGCTCGGCGCCGGGCATGCGCTGCTGAAGTGGGTGACCTCCTTCCCGGCAATCCGGCGCAGGGCTTGCCCACGGTGACCGGGCTCGTGCTCCTGTCGGACGCGTCGAACGGGATGCTGAAGGCAGTGCTCGACGCGGGCGCGGTGACGTCGCTGCGGACCGGTGCAGCCGCCGTGCTGGCGGCGGAGACGCTCGGCCGTCCCGACGCGGAGACCGCCGCGGTGATCAGCGCCGGACGTGAACGGCGAGGCGGCCGCGCGGACGTTCATCGCTCGAGGCCGCCGTGTCGAGCTGTGGGACGTCGACCGCACGCAGGCAGAAGAGGTCGCCGAGCGAATCGGGGCTGAAGTTGCGGCTGGCACGGGAAGAAGCGCTCGCCGCCGGATCTTCTCGTCACGGTCACACCGGGCCGGCAGGTCGTGCTCGACGAAGGTCCTCGCTTCGCGGCCAGCATGCGAGCCTGATGGGCGCGGACGGCCCGGGAAAGCCGAGATCGCGGTCGCGGAGCTGGAACGCGTGCGAGTCTTCTGTGACGACTGGGAAGCAGGCGAGCCACAACGGTGATCTCGTGCACGCGGTTGAAGCGGGCGTCCTCGCGCGCGACGACGTGTCGCAGCTCGGCGACGTCGCTGATCGGCACGGCCGAGGGCGCGAAGTCCGACGACGACATCACCGTCTTCGATTCGACCGGGCTCGCGATCCAGGATCTCGCGATTGCGCTCGCCGCGCTCGAGCGCGCTGACGAGCTCGGCCTGCCGGCGATTCCTCTCTAGACCAGAACCTTCTCGGAGTGGCCCTGATCCGCTCTGTTGGCGGGCGGAGCAGCGCGCGGTGGTAGCAGCCCGAATCGGGACAGGGCGTACGGGAGGTACCCGTGAGACTTCATCTCCGTCGTGTGCGCCCAGGTCCTGATGAACTGTGTGACGGCGGCAAACGGATTGAGGCGCATGATGTCGCGGTAGAGGAGGCCCGACTCTCGAGTTTGATCGGTGACAGTGGTGTCCCTACTGCTCCACCAGATCTGGAGCGGCACGCCTGAGAAGGCGATCTTCCGTGCCCAGTCGAGCGGGCTTCGGATCTCGTAGCCCTCGGGATCGGTCGCCGGAGTGCCGCCGATCTCGCGGCGTGCCAACCTCTGCAGGCCGTTGCCGAAGCGCAGGTTGTCGAAGGCCCGGTAGCGGGCGGCCATGTTCGTCGGAGCATCGAACGCGGCGGCTGCCCGCCAGCAAGTGTGGGAACTCTCGCGACGAGCAGAAGAGTCTCCTGGCCCCCATGCTGCCGCCGACCGCGTAGACGCGACGAGGATCGATCCGCAGCCACGGAACCGCGCGCTGGAGGATGTCCGGCATTCGTGCGAGGTCGCGGATCTCTCCGGGGTCGCCCCAGGAGAAGAGGGTCAGCGCCCGGCCCTGCCCTTCGGGATTGATGACTGCGAACGGGCCAAGCGCGGGCAGATCGCCCCAACGCCGAACGTTCGTCCGCGCTCCGACCCCGCGCCCATGCGGCGAGATGACGAGCGGGATCGGTGGGTCGTCCTGCGCGCCATACCAGGCCGGAAGGATCAGGTGAGGCCCGTCGCGGGCGGCCGTCATGAGCTCGGTAAGAGATGGCGAGCGTGCGAACGGCCGGAGGCTGCGCGGCGCTCGTCGCGGGTCCGGGATGCACGGCGATTCCCGTGCAGAGAACTGCTCCGAGGATCACCACACATGTGCGCGCGCGCATCTCGCACGAACGTAAGCGTGCGCACGCACTTCTTCGTCGCCCTCAACCGACGCTTAACGACAAGACAACCGGAAGTACGCGCGCGGCGAGCCCTAGAGCTTGATCAGGCCCGCGTTCGTCGGCTCGAAGCCGCAGGCGTCGAAGTAGAACTCGCGCAGGTGATCGTCGAAGTCGACGTGGAGCCACTCGCAGCCCGCCGCGCGCGACTCGGCGACCGAGATGGCAACGAGCTCGGTTCCGATTCCCGCCGGGCGGCTCCGGCTCGGACCATCGTGTCGAGGACGAAGGCGTGCACTCCTCCATCCCACGCGACGTTGACGAAGCCGACGAGCCGGGCGCCGTCGCGCGCGCAGACCCAGCCCAGGCTGTGCTGCTGAACTCTGGGCCTGCCAGTCGTCTTCGAGGACGCGGTGCCCGAACGCCTCGGCGTGTAGCTCGTTCACCTCGGCGTTGTCGAAGTCGCCGCGCCAGTGGAAGGAGAGCGCCATACCGGGCCCGGCCGGATCAGCTCGCAGCGTCTTCGGCCTCCTCGGCCTCCTCGCCGTGCTCGACGATGTCGCCCGGCTTGGAAGAGAATCCGTTCGAGCGCGATCGCGCCACTTCGGGCTTTGCCGGATCAGGAACTCGAGATCCATCCCGAAGTGCTTGAACTCCTCCAGTTGCGCGTTCTCGCATGATCGCCCGTGCGTCGGCATCCGGCTCGAGGGAGATGCGCTGCTGGTACCAGCCGATCGCCTCGGCCTCCTCGGTCAAGGAGGCGATCATCCGTGCGAACGTCCGCGTCTCGGCACTCAGCTCCGGAAGCGGGCTCGTGGTATTGCTCGAATCCCATCGTCAGCTCCTCTCAGGATGAAAGTCGGCCCAATAACGGCACGCACGTGAGCGTAACGACCTTTCCCACAGGCGACCGCTTCGGCCACGGCCCTGGGGTCAGACCCCGCAAAGTTGGCTCGCATAACGGCACACACAGGTGCGGAAGGACCGCTTTTCCACAGTCGTACGCTTCGGCCACTGGCTGGGGTCAGACCCCAAGCGACGTCCGTACCGGACAGGGCCGCGGCTGGCTCGTCCTGAACTCAGCCGGACACGAGGAGTCGCGCGGTTCCGGCCACTGCACCCTCCGAGATCCCGGGGCTCCAGCAATGCGCGCATCGCTCAGACCGCCCTGGCAAGTGTCCAGCACGCTGGTCAGCCAGCTCCGCCGACGACATGACGTCGACCAGGACGCTCCTGCGAACTGCGCGTCTGCAGACGAGGCCTCGTCGAGCCAGAAGGTCGTCCGGGCGATGCTACGCGAGTCTGCGATAGATCCCGTCGCCCTCCTTCGCGAGGCCCGCCACGTCGAGCTCGGCGAGAGCCGCGGTCACCTCGCCGGCGCTCAGCCCGGTCTTCCGGACGAGCTCGTCGGCCGTCGCCGGCAGGAGGTCGAGCAACGGTTGCCGCCATCCGGCTCGGCAGGCGGCGACGGCTCGAGTCCCGAGCGACTCGAGGACGTCGCCCGCTGCGGTCAGCGGCGTCGCCCCGAGACGCAGCAGCGCATTCGCTCCCGCAGACAGTGCCGACGTGATCTCGCCCGGCACCGCGAACACCTCTCTCCCTCCTCGAGCGCGAAGTCGGCAGTGATCAGCGCGCCGCTTCGCTCACGCGCCTCGACGACGACCGTCGCGGCGCAGAGACCGGCGATGATCCGGTTGCGAGCCGGGAAACGCCACGGCGCGGGCTCGACGCCCGGCTCGTACTCCGAGACGATCAGCGACCGCTCGGCGATCGAGCGCGCCAGCGACGTGTGCGCTGCCGGATAGTCGCGGTCGATGCCGCAGCCGAGCACCGCGACGGTGTGACCGTCCGCCTCGAGCGCACCGCGATGCGCTTCGCCGTCGATCCCGCGCGCGAGACCGCTGACGACCACGACGCCCGCCGCTGCGAGCTCGCGCCCGAGCATGCGCGCCACCTGGGCGCCGTACGGCGAGCACGGCGCGGGCGCCGACGATCGCGACTGCCGGCCGCGCGAGCAGTTCCGCGTCACCGTTCACCTCGCAGGTAGAGCCGAGCCGGCGGATCGTGGATCGCACGCAGCAGCGGCGGCAGGTCGCGCTTGCGCAGGACGATCACGGCGTCGCGAGCTCGCTCGGAGCGCGATACGCGAGCGCCTCCGCAACGTGCTCCGGCAGCACTGTCGTCGGCTGCAGCGAGCGCGGCGATCGTCCGCGCGACGCCGCGCGACCTTCGCGCGACCGCGCCCGGAGAGCGGTAGCCGCTCGACCGCACGCGGTCAGCAGCTCGTCGGCAGCGGCTGTTCGCTTCGGACGCAGCTGCCGCAAGACGCATGCGCGCACCGACCACGCGCGCGCGCACGCGCCTCGGACGCCTCCCCGGTCCGCCCTGCAGCTCGAGCGCCCGGGCCCGCGGAATCGGTGACGACGAGATCGAACCGGTCGAGCAGCGCCCGCGAGAGCTTGTCGCGATAGCGAGCCAGCCTCTGCGCGGAGCACGAGCAGTGCGCGCCCGGATCGCCGCGCGCACCGCACGGACAGAGATTCATCGTCCCGATCGAGCTGGAACCGCGCCGGAAAGCGCACGCTCCCGGCCGCGCGCGCGACGACGAGCTCGCCGTCCTCGAGCGGCTGGCGCAGCGCCTCGAGCGCGGGACGCTGGAACTCCGCGAGCTCGTCGAGCAGCAGCACGCCGCGATGCGCGAGGCTCGCCTCGCCCGGGCGCAGCCGCGGCCCGCCGCCGACGATCGCCGCCGTCGACGCGCTGTGGTGCGGCGCGCGAAACGGCGCGTAGCCGATCAGCGGATGATCCGGGTCGACGAGGCCCGCGACCGAATGGATGCGCGTCACCTCGAGCGCCTGCTCCTCCTCGAGCGGCGGCAGGATCCCCGGCAGCCGGCGCGCGAGCATCGTCTTGCCGGTTCCCGGCGGGCCGCCGAGCAGGAGGTTGTGCCGCCCGGCCGCCGCGAGCTCGAGCGCACGTCGGCCACGCTCCTGGCCGCGCACGTCCGCGAGATCGAGCGGCCGGCGCCGAGGCTTGCCGTTGCCGACGACGAACTCCGGGCGGCTCGAGCTCGCCCCGGAGATAGCGCGACCGCATCGGCGAGATGGCGCACCCGACGGGCTCGACTCCGGCAAGCGCCGCCTCGGCGCACGCGTCGTACGGACAGATGATCCGCTCGAGCTCCGCGCGTCGCGCGCCCTCCGCCGACCGCGAGCACGCCGCCGACCGCGGCGCAGACGCCCGTCGAGCGCGAGCTCGCCGCACGACGCATGCTCGGCCAGCCGGTCACGCGGAAGCTGGTGCGACGCGGCCAGCAACGCGAGCGCGATCGGCAGGTCGAAGCCGGAGCCCTCCTTCTCAGCTCCGCCGGAGCGAGGTTGACGGTGATCGCGACTGCCGGGCAACTCGAGCTCGCGCCGACAGGATGCCGCTGCGCACGCGCTGCTTCGCCTCCTGACAGGCACGGTCGGCGAGGCCGACGATCGTCAGCGAAGGCGCGCCGCCCTGGATGTGCGCCTCCACCTCGACTCGCCGCGGCTCGAGGCCGACGAGGGCAAAGGTGACGGCGCGCGCGAGCACCTCGAGAAGCTACGCGGGACAGCTGTGACGTCTCTGTGCCGATTCAGCGCGCGATCAGCACGTCTTCGAAGTACTCGCCGCGCGCGTCGCCCGGTGCGGCGGTTGACGTGACGGCGCAGACGCTCTTCGAGCCGGAGCCCGGCGCGGTCGAGGATCTCCGGGTAGAGATCGCGGCGGTCGTTGACGACGATCAACGACCGGCGCGCCCGTCGCGCAGGCGCGCCTTGGCGTTCAGCAGCACCTGCACGATCCCGTCCGCGTACGCCGCCAGCGCGCGCACGCGAAGTCCCGGCAGCGGCGGCGCCGACCTCGAGCTCGCGGCGGTCGTCGAGCCCGAGCAGCTCGTACGCATAGCGATGCTGCTCGTGGTAGTCGATCAAGCCCGGATACGGCGGCGAGGTGACGACGCCGTCGAACCGGCCCGGCAGCGGCTCCGCGCGCACGTCGCCGTGGATGACCGTCGCCGCGCGCCGCGCGACTCGCACGCGCGCGAACTCCTTCAACCGCGCCAGCGTGTCGAGCGTGTAACGACGCAGGAACTGCGCGGCCGTCTCGACGGGACGGCATTCGCGCCGGTGCTTGTAGCACCAGTACGGCTCGAGCTGCGGCTCGCGCGGAAACTCGAGGTCGAAGTGCGTCGTGCGACGCGCCGATCGCGCCGCGCGCGCGAGCACGACGCGCAGGACGTCTGCGTGCTCGTAGTCGTCGACGATCGCGCGGAAGCCGAGCAGCTCCGCGCGCCGCCTGCGGCGCGAACCACCGGCGGACGTACGCAGACGGCCGCGCGCTCGACGTCTCGCCGACGCGCGCATGCGCTGCGCGCAGCTCCTGCTCCAGCACGAACGGGTTGTACGCGCGCGTCTTGACCTCCATGAGCAGGCAGTTGAAGGCCGCGACGTCGACGCCGGTCGCGTCGAGCCCGCTCTCGAGCGCCTGCACGAGCGTCGTCCCCGAGCCGGCGAACGGATCGAGCACGTGCTGTCCCGGCCGGAAGTAGCGCGCGAGCAGGATCTCGACGAGCTGCGGGATGAACTTGCCGAGGTACGGATGAAGCCGGTGGACGTGCTTCGTCCGCTCGCGCTCGGGCAGGTCGCGCTCGGACCACGAGAGGGCGAGATCGATGTCGGCGTAGAGAGCGTCCTGGGTCGGGGCCACTCGCGCCAGTTCGACGCCGAGGTCAGAAAGCCTCGGCCAGCCGCTCCAACCGGCCGCTTCGGACGGCGATCACGTCGAAGGAGACCTCGAGCCCGGCTGTCTCCGGATGCCGGACGAGCCAGGCCTCCGCCGCCCACCGGATCCGGCGCTGCTTCTCGTCGTCCACCATCTCGATCGGGTCGCCGAAGCCGGTCGACCGAGCTTCTCCTTCACCTCGCAGAAGATCAGCCTGCGGCCGCGCCGGACGATGATGTCGAGCTCGTAACCGGCCACCCACGACGTTCTGTCGCCAAGATGCGATAGCCGCGCAGGCGATACCACCAGACCGCGCGTCGCTCGGCACGCTGGCCTCGACGTCTGTCCATGCGGCGACGCTACGCGCACTGACCGCACCTGGCCGTAACGAATCAGGGACGAAACTCAGGGCGACTAGGCGGACAGCGCCGCCAACTCCTCCTCGCTCCGGTAACAGAGAGCCTGGAAGGAACGGCGGTGGATGCGCGAAGGGCCGCGCTCGCGCACGATCTTCGAGTGGCCCGGCGTGATGTAGCCGACGTGCGACGAGAAGCCGTAGTGCGGGAAGAGCGCGTCCATCCGCCGCATCAGCCGGTCGCGCGTCACCTTGGCGACGATCGAGGCGGCCGCGATCGCGGCGCTCTTCTCGTCCCCGTCGACGACTGCCCTGATGCGCGAGGCGCCGTCGGGCCGAGGCGGAAGCCGTCGACGAGACACGCCTCGGCCGGCGGCGAGAGGGCGTGCAGGATCTCGCGCATCGCAGCGAGATTCGACTTGTGCAGCCCGTTGCGGTCGATCGCGCCGTGCGGGATGACGCGCACCGACCACCTGCTCCGCGCAGCCGAGCACGGCGTGGAAGAGCTCCTCGCGCCGCTCCGGCGAGCACTGCTTCGAGTCGTTCAGGAACCCGAGCGGCCGCACCTTGTGGTCGCGCAGACAGCCGTAGTCGAGGAGCACCCCGGCGACCACGAGCGGGCCGGCGAGACAGCCCCGTCCGGCCTCGTCGGTGCCTGCAACGAGCCGGGCCCCGAGCTTCCGGTCGAACTTCAGGAGCTTCTGGCCGGTCCGTGGCGCCACGGCCGCCGAGGATAGCCGAGCTACTCGGCGGGCTCTTCGGACGTCTCGGCGGAAACGTCGCTCGCAGCGGGTTCCGCTCGGCGCTGAGCGCGCTTTCGGCTTGCGCGGACGACGTCCTGGCGGAGCTCGCGGATCGCGGGCCTTCTTGCCGACCTTGCCGCGGAGGTAGTACAGCTTGGCGCGGTTCACGTCGCCGACCGCGGCGACCTCGATCTTCTCGATCTTCGGCGAGTGGAGCGGGAACGTCCGCTCGACGCCGACGCCGAACGACTGCTTGCGGACGGTGAACGTCTCGCGGGCACCCGAGCCCTGGCGCTTGATCACGATGCCCTCGAAGACCTGGATCGCTGGCGCTGGCCCTCGATCACCTTGAAATGGACGCGAACCGTGTCCCCCGCCTTGAACTGCGGGATGCCGTCGCGCAACTGGGCGCGCTCGAGTGTCTCGATCACCTTGCTCATAGGAAGGGCGGCCCGCAAGGCCGCCGCGGAATGCTAGCGAACACTGATCCGCTTAGTGGAAGGAGATCCGGCTCGGCGGCCAGTAGGTCGCGAAGACCTTGCCGATCAGGTTCTTCCGCGGGACCGAGGCCCCAGCGGCGGGAGTCGCAGGACGAGCTGCGGTTGTCGCCCATCATCAGGTAGTAGTCCTTCGGGATCCGGGTGTAGGTGTTCCGGGCGGGATGTCCAGCAGGCCGAGCGTCGTGGTCGCGCCGGGTCGGCCTTGACGTACGGCTCGTTCAGCTTCTTGCCGTTGATGTAGACGAAGCCGGTCCGCTCCTCCCACACCTCGCCGGGCAGGCCGATCAGCCGCTTGACGAACGTCCCCGGGAACCGCACGCCTCGTAGCGCGAGCTTCGGCGTCTTGAACGACGACGATCTCGCCCCGCTTCGGGATCGCGGAAGTGGTAGATGAAGCGGTTCGCGAGCACGCGGTCGGAGGTGCGCGCCTCGCAGCCCTGCGGCGGGCTGCGCGCAGTGCAGCGTCGGCTCCATCGACGACGACGGGATCCGGTACGGGTTCACGACCCAGGCCTTGATCGCGAGGACGATCGCGATCGCGCCTGCGATCGTCACGACCCAGTCGATGCGCGACGCGCCAGCCGTGCGGCAGATTCGGGAACAGGCGGTCGACCGGATTGTGCGACTTCTTCTGCGGCGTCGCCGGGTGCGCCGAAGCCGTCCCGCTCGGCGTCGTACCGCGCGCGCTCGTTCCGGATCGCGCAGCGCGTCGTACGCGTCGCGCAGCTCGACGCCAGCGCGTCGTCCTGGTAGCCGGCCTCGAGCGCAGTGCGCCGGTACGCAGACTCGATCTCCTGCGGCGACGCGTCGGGCCGCACGCCGAGCGTCGCGTAGTGATCGCTCACGTGACCGTCCGCCGGCGGCTCTGTTCGCGTCGCCATTCCTCGATCTTTCCGTGGTCGCCTGACAGGAGTATCTCCGGCACGCGCCAGCCGCGGAACTCGGCAGGACGCGTGTAGTGCGGATACTCGAGCCCGCCGTCGAGCTCGGCCGAGAAGCTCTCGAACGCACCCGACTCCTCGTTGATCGCGCCCGGGAAGCCGGCGCGCAATCGCGTCGACGAGAACCATCGCGGGCAGGTCGCCGTTCGAGAGAACGTACGGCCCGATCGAGATCGCATCGGAGGCGAGATGCTGGACGACGCGCTCGTCGAAGCCCTCGAAGCGGGCGGAGAGCAGCGTGAGCCGCTCCTCGTCGGCGAGCTCCTCGACGACGTCCTGCGTCAGCTGGCGGCCCTGCGGCGTGAGCGCGATGACACGCTGGTCAGGCACGCCGCCGTAGATCGCGTCGAGCGCAGCCGCGACGACGTCGACCCGCAGCACCATGCCGGCGCCGCCGCCGTACGGCTCGTCGTCGACCTGCGCGGCACGCAGCGGCGTGCTGTCGCGGTACGAGAACAAGCGCAGATCGAGCTCGCTCCCGAGCACGGTTGCAACCGGCGTCTGCTCCGTCAGCCAGGCGAAAGCATGCGGAACGAGCGTGAAGACGTCGAGCTGCACGGGCGAGCGACCCAGGTTAGCTAGGCGTCAGCGAAGCCTGGCGCGACGAGGATGCGCCCGTCCGTCGAGGTCGACCGCCGCGGATGCAGTCCTCCACCATCGGCAGCGCAAGACCGGAGTCGAGCTGGAGCACGTCGTTCGCCACACCCGGCAGCGACGTCCGTCACGGTGCCGAGCTCGCCGCCGCCCTCCTCCTCGACCTTCGAGGCCGATCAGCTGGAAGACGTAGTACTCGTCGTCGCCGGTCGGCGCCAGCTCGATCGCGCGGAACCTCGAGCTGCGCACCGCGCGGAACGCGGCGGTCGAGCCGGATCACCGGGCGTCCGCGCGCCTGCCTGCGCGACACGATCTTCGCCGGCTCGCCCGTCGACGATCAGCTCGGCGCCGACCTCGAAGCGCGCCGGCGTCTCGCTCGCGTCCTCGACGACGAACGAGCCGTCGAGCCCGTGCGACTTGCCGACCCGGCCGACCGCGACCGTGTCAGGCGCGTTCATTGCGACTAGTCGACGATCTCGAGCTGCACGCGACGCTGCTCGCGCGCGCTGCCGGCACGCACGATCGTGCGCAACGCGCGTGCGATGCGCCCTTGCCGGCCGATCACCTTGCCGAGATCGTCCTGCGCGACGTGCAGGCGAAGGACGACGCGTCGTCGTCCTCGTCGACGCGCTCGACCCGCACCGCGTCGGGCTCGTCGACGAGCTGCCGCGCCAGGTACTCGAGCAGCTCCGCCATCGTACTTGCTCAGGTTCCTGATCTTCAGCAGCCTGTTCGACCGCCTCGGAGGGCTGCGCACCCTTGCCGAGCCAGTCCTTCACCTTGTCCTCGTCGAACTCGATCAGCGACGGATCGTGCTGCGGGTTGTAGCGCCCGACGATCTCGATGAACTTGCCGTCGCGCGGCGAGCGCGAGTCGGCGACGACGACGCGGTAGACCGGGTTCTTCTTCGACCCGACACGCGTCAACCTCATGCGAACTGCCAAACCACTACCTCCTCGATTTCTGTCGCTTCTTGCGCTTGTTGATTTTGTCGCTTTTCGCTGTCCCGGCTGCGGGATGGCCGCCGGCGCGCCGCCGGCGAGCGGCTCCGAGATCCGGCATCTTGCCCTTGCCCATCCGCTTCATCAGCTTCTCCATCTGCTTGCGCGCCTCGATCAGCCGGTTGACGTCCTCGACCGTCGTGCCCGATGCCGCGCGCGATCCGCTTGCGCCGCGAGCCGTCGATCACGTGCGGCAGCGCCGCGCTCCTGCGGCGTCATCGAGAGGATGATCGCCTCGACCGTGCCGAGCTGCTTCTCGTCGACGTCGATCCATCCCTCGAGCTGCTTGCCGAGCCCGGGGATCATCTTGAGGACGCCCTGGATCGGCCCCATGCGGCGCAGCATCTTGTAGCTCTTCAGGAAGTCGTCGAAGGTGAACTGGCCCTTGAGCATGCGGCGCCTCGAGCTCCTTCTGCTCGTCCTCCTCGACCGCCGCCTCGGCGCGCTCGATCAGCGTCAGCACGTCGCCCATGCCGAGGATGCGCGACGCCATCCGGTCGGGGTGGAAGTACTCGAGCTGGTCGAGCTTCTCGCCGACCGAGACGAGCTTGATCGGCTTGCCGGTGACCGCCTTGACGGAGAGCGCCGCGCCGCCGCGCGCGTCGCCGTCGAGCTTCGTCATCACGACGCCGTCGAACGCGATGCCGCTCCTGGAACGCCTGCGCGACGTTGACCGCTTCCTGGCCGGTCATCGCGTCGAGGACGAGCAGCACGTTCGCCGGCTTCGCCTCGTCGCGCACGCGCTCGAGCTCGTCCATCAGCGCCTCGTCGACGTGCAGCCGGCCGGCGGTGTCGAGGATGATCGACGTCGACTGCCGTCGTCCGCGCGAGCTTCGAGCCCGTCGCGCACGACCTCGACGGGATCGGTGCCGTCTCCGCGATAGACCGGAACCTGGATCTGCCGCCCGAGCTGCTCGAGCTGGTCGATCGCGGCGGGACGCTGGAGGTCGGCGGCGACGAGCGCCGGCTGCCGGCCTTCCTTCCGCAGGAGCAGCGCGAGCTTCGCCGGCGGTCGTCGTCTTGCCGGAGCCCTGCAGGCCGGCGAGCAGGATCACCGTCGGCGGCCGGCCCGTGAACGCGAGCTGCGAGCCGCCGGCGCCCATCAGCGCGGTCAGCTCCTCGTGGACGATCTTCACGACCTGCTGGCCCGGCGTGAGGCTCTTCAGGACGTCCTGGCCGAGTGCGCGCTCGCGCACCTGCGCGACGAAGCTCCTTGACGACCTCGAAGTTGACGTCGGCCTCGAGCAGCGCGAGGCGGATCTCGCGCATCGCGCGCGAGATCGCTTCCTCGTCGAGCTTTCCGCGCCCGCGGAGGTCGCCGAGGGCGCTCTGGAGGCGGTCTGACAGGGTGTCGAACACGGCCGGGAAGTGTACTGACGCCCTTTCTGGGCCAGACCGTTCGCGGCCGCCGGCGTCGGCTAGGCGCCTTGAAGGCCGAGTCCTAGACTCAGGACATGGCCGTCAGCCGCCGCACGGTTACCGTCCTCTTCGCCGACATCGCCGACTGGACGCCTCTCGGCGAGCGACTCGACCCCGAGTCGCTCCGACAGGTCATGACGCGGTACTTCGATGCGATGGGAGCGGTCCTCGAGAGCCACGGCGGCACGCTCGAGAAGTTCATCGGTGACGCCGTGATGGCCGTCTTCGGGATCCCGGAGCTGCACGAAGACGACGCGCTGCGCGCCGTCCGCGCCGCGACCGATCTTCGCGCTTGCGCTGGCCGGGCTGAACGACGAGCCTCGAGCAGCAGCTCGGAGTTCAGCATCGGCATCCGCGTCGGCGTCAATACCGGCGAGGTCGTGGCCGGGGACGGCACCGGCGGGCAGAGGCTCGTCACCGGCGATCCGGTCACGACTGCGAAGCGGCTCGAGGAATCTGCGCGAACCGGGCGAGATCCTCCTCGGTGAGACCACGAGCGCGCCTCGTCGAGAACGCCGTCGTGCTCGAGCCACGCGATCGCGCTCACCGTGAAGGGAAAAGTCGGATCCTGTCGTTGCCTGGAACGCGCTCGGCGATCGTCGAGGGCGCGTCCGCCTATGCGCGGCGGCTCGACGCCCCTCTGGTCGGCCGCGAGCGCGAGCTCCGGATGCTCCGGAGAGACGTTCGACGCTGCTATGTCCGATCGAGCCTGCCGGCTCGTCACGGTCGTCGGCCCCGCAGGCATCGGGAAGTCGAGGCTCACCGCAGAGCTCTGCCGCGCGGTCGAAGACGACGCGCGCGTGCTCGTGGGGCCCTGCCTCCCCTACGGAGACGGGATCACGTTCTGGCCGCTCGTTCGGATCGTGGGCAGCGCCTCGGCGGCGACGACGGGGTTCGCGAAGTGCCTCGCAGGTGCCGACGACGCCGACCTCATCGCCGATCGTGTGCTGGGCGCCGTCGGCCCGACTCCGACAGTCGCGCCGGGCGGCGAGATGTTCTGGGCAGTTCGCCGTCTGTTCGAGGAGCTCGCTCGCGAGCAGCCGCTCCTCGTCGTGGTCGAGGACATCCACTGGGCGGAGCCGAAGCTGCTCGATCTGCTCGAGTACCTCGCGGGGTGGACCGACGATGCGCCGATTCTCCTCGCTCTGCCTCGCGCGTCCCGAGCTGCTCGACGAGCGACCAGGATGGTTGAGCTCGCGGGAACGCGACGAGCCTGTTGCTCGGTCCGCTGACGGACGCCGAAGTCGGAGGCGCTGCTCGAAGAGATCGGCCGGGAGTGGCCGCTCGACTGCCACGGCGCGCGCTCGCATCACCGAGGCCGCCGAGGGAAACCCTCTCTACGTCGAGCAGATGGCGGCGATGCTTGCCGAGGGCAGGACGCCTCGACGCGATCCCTCCCACGATCCACGCGTTGCTGGCGGCACGGCTCGACCGCCTCCCGCCGGAGGAGCGCAGCGTGCTCGAGCGCGCAGCGGTCGCCGGAAGCGACTTCACGCGGAACGCCGTCCTCCGCCTCTCGGACGAGCATGAGCACCCGGACGTCGACGCGCGCCTCCTCAGCCTCGTGCGCCGTGACTTCCTCGCCCCTCGTCCGGGTCGCGCAGGACGCGTATCGCTTCCGTCACGTGCTGATCCGGGATGCGGCCTACGCCGGCATCCCGAAGGAGCGGCGTTCCCAGCTGCACGAAGCGGTTCGCGAACCTCGCCGAACGCACGAACGCGGGTCGCGCCGGCGAGCTCGACGAGATCATCGGCTATCACCTGGAGCAGGCGTTCCGCTATCGCGCCGAGCTCGGACCGCTGAGCGAAGACGCACGCGCGCTTGGCGAGACGCGCCTGCGACATCCTCACCACGGCGGGACGGCGCGCGACGGGACGCGGAGACTCGCCGGCCGCTGCAAACCTCGCTCGAGCGTGCTCTGCGACTCGAGCCCGGTGTCGACGGTGTACGGCCTCGAGATCATGATCGAGCTCAGCGAAGCGCTGCAGGGCACCGGCGCCCTCGCGGAGGCCCAGCGTGTCCTCGATGAGGCTGCCGCGGAGGCAGAGGCCGCAGGGGACGACCGGGTGCGCGCCAGAGCGAGTGTCGAAGCCGCCTTCACGCAGCTCCACACCTGGGAGGGGCCGCTCGACATGTTCGTGCCGCTGAGCGAAGAAGCGGCGGCGGTCTTCGAGGCAAGCGGTGACGACGTGGGCCTGAGCCGTGCCTCTGATGCTTCACGCGTACATCACCTTCATCCGCTGCCGCCTCGCGGAGACGGAGGAGATTCTCGACCGCGCAATCGAACACGCACAAGCGGACCGACAGTCGTCGCCTCGTGGCCGACCTGCTCCATGTCCGCGCACGCGCCAGCTTCGCGGCCCGACGACGGTGACGGCTGCGATGGAGTGGTGCGAGGCCGCCAGAGAGCTGAATGCCGGCGACCTCGGCCTCGACGCCTTCGTTCGCGGCGAGCTGGCGGTCCTCGAAGCCATGCGTGGACGATTCGACGAGGCCCGCACGCCTCGGCGGAAGCCGAGCGCATCCTGCTCGATCTCGGCCGTACGCTCGCGCTGGCCTTCGTTCGCGCAGACGCCGGTGCGGTCGAGTTGCTGGCGGGAAACGCCGGCACCGCGTCGGCGATCCTCCGCTCGGCCTGCGACACACTCGTCGAGATCGGGGAACGCGGGAATCTTCGACCTACGCAGCACTGCTTGCGGAAGCGCTGGCGGATCAGGGTGACGACGACGGAGCAGACAAGTACGCGCTGCTGAGTGAAGACACCGCGCTGCGTGAAGACATCCAGTCGCAAGTGCTCTGGCGCAATGCGCGGACTACGAATCCTCTGGCCGCGCCGGCGATCTCGCCGACGCACGGGTGCTTGCGGACGAGAGCGTGGCTCTCGCGGAGCAGACCGACGACCTCAACCTCACGGGCGATGCGCTCGTCGCGCCGGAGGCGTGCTCGCGGCCGAGCAGAATCCCGCACAGGCGAGCAAGGCGTATCACCGCGCGGTCGAGCTTTACGAGCTGCAAGGGCAACGTCACCTCGGCCGCGCGCGCCCGCGAGCTGGCCCAGGATCCGGCTGTTCGAACCTAACCGCTCGGCACGCCGAGCAGCGCCGCCATTTCGCCGTCTGTCTGCCGATCGTCCACGGGGGCACGTAGAGCGTCGCGAGCGGCGCCGGCTCGAAGTGATGGAAGCCGCTCGAGCGTGATGGTCTGGATCGATGCCCGGCGATCGGATACGGCGATGCCTCGTACAACGTCACGAGATGTTCGGGGTCGTACCACTGCAGGAGGTAGTCGACGAGCACGCGAGACGCGTCGCGGCGGCGTCTCGCTCGAGTACAGCCGCTCGCCGATCACGCTCACCTGCCAGAGGATCAACATCGCCGTCGGGTCGACCTGTCTCCGCCTGAGCAGAAAGTCCGTCGCTTCGTAGCTCTGGCAACCAGTCGCGCCTGGATCGACGCCGAGGTCCGCGAAGAGACAGTCCTCGGCAGAAACCGGCGGGCAGCATGCGAGCAGGGAAGCCCTCCGCACGCGCGCGGCGGATCGCTTCGTGTGACGGCGACACGAAGATCCCTGGATGGCCCGTAGAACGCGGCGCAGACAATAAGGCCTTTGCCGGACCTCGGCGAGGATCGTCTCGGTCATACGGTCGTAGATGATCTGGCGGTGGACTCCGGGCTCGTAGTGGTCGTTGAGCGACCGAACCTGTGGATTGATCTCTGCCAGCAAGCCGGCCCCGATCTGGTCCGCCACGAGCGAGAACGCGGCGTCGGCATGTTCAGAAGGCAGTCCGTGCCTCCGGCGTGAGCTTGCGATCCGACGCGAATTCCCGTTCCGACGACGGTGAGCGAGGCCGCGGTCGGCGATCGTTACGACCGCCGGCTAGATCCTGACAAGCGCCCAGCAGGTGGTGAACGTCTGACGACGCCTCCACCTCTCCCTCGCGGACGAGCGCATCCTGGATCTCTTGCAGAGTCGGCGGTCGGTCCATCGAGAAGAGCTCCGACTCTCTGGCGCTGAGCCTCCTCACACCCTTTGCATGTAAGAGCCCCTGGACGCCCTTGTCCGTCCAGACCTCCCGCAAGTCGGTGTCGAAGAGCCTCCTCTGCAAGTCAGTGGTCCCGACCAACGTCCCGCAGAAACTCGGCGAGAGACTTGGTTGGTTCTGAAGCCACAGCAGGGGACCGTACTAGGGCGCCTTGATCCGGTCAGACGCGCGCTCTAGATGCGGACGATCGCCCAGTAAGGCCGGACAACTGCGTCCGTATCCTCGCCGTGAGGTTCGTGGTCAGCGCGTCCTGGATCTTGCGGGGGTCACCGGCGATGGGGGCGTCTCTCACGTCGGGAGTCAAGCGCGCGGCGTCCGGTGCAATCCGTCGGATCGGCCAGCACGGCCTCCGGGCCATGTTGGAACCAGAGTTGCAGGAGATCATCGCTTCGCGCGACCGTCCTCAGGATTCTCCGAAGAGGGGTCAGCGTGATGGCGAGCTGCTCCGCCCCGCTGGTCATAGTGCGACCGTACTCCGCGTCGACAGAGTTCAAGGTGCTGCGAACCTCCAGCAGCGCGGGTACGTGGGCGAAGACGTCCACGGAAAGGAAGTCATGGCGAATATCGCAAAGGTGATCACGATCATCGGCTCGTCGCCCGAGAGCTTCGCGAAGGCGGCCGACGCCGCAGTTCAGGAAGCGGCCAAGACCGTTGCGTGACATCAGCGGCGCGCAGGTCGTCTCGATGAGCGCCGAAGTCGACGGTGACCACATCAGCGTGTACCGCACCACGGTGAACATCGCGTTCGGGGTCGAGCGCAGCTAGCCGGAGACGAGCGCCCGGGCGAAATCGTCCGGATCGAACGGCCGGAGGTCTTCGAGCTTTTCCCCGACGCCGATCAGCTTCGACCGGCAGGCCGAGCTCGTGCGCGATCGCGACCGCGATGCCGCCCTTCGCGCGAGCCGTCGAGCTTCGTCAGCGCGACGCCGGTGACGCCGACCGCCTCGCCGAACAGCCGCGCCTGCTGCAGGCCGTTCTGCCCGGTCGTCGCGTCGACGACGAGCAGCGTCTCGTGCGGCGCGCCCTCGAGCCTGCCCTCGATCACGCGCCGCACCTTCGCGAGCTCCTCCATCAGGTTCGCCTGCGTGTGCAGCCGGCCGGCGGTGTCGACGATCACGACGTCGCGGCCGTCGCGCGTCGCGGCCTCGATCGCGTCGTAGGCGACTGCCGCCGGGTCCGCCGCCGCGCTCGCGCGCCGACGAAGTCCGCGCCCGCGCGCTCGGCCCAGATCTCGAGCTGCTCCTCGGCCGCGGCGCGGAACGTGTCGGCGGCGCCGAGCGACGACCGAGCGGCCGTGCTCGCGCGAGCTTCTGCGGCGAGCTTGCCGATCGTCGTCGTCTTGCCGGTGCCGTTGACGCCGACGACGAGGATCACGCTCGGGCTGCGCGCCGACGTCGAGCGTCGGCGGCTCGCCGAGCAGCGTCGCGATCTCCTCCGCGAGCGCCGCGTTGAGATCGGTCGAGGTCGCCGACGCGCCTCGAGCCGCCGCACGAGCTCGGCCGTCGCGGGCACGCCGACGTCGCGCGCGGATCAGCGCCTCCTCGAGCCGCTCCCACGCCGTCGTCGTCGCCGGGATCGAACGCGGCCGACGCGAGCTCGGCGGTGAGCGCGCGTGCGGCTCTTCGAGAGCGAGTCGCGCAGGCGCGAGAAGAGCCCTGCGCGCTCGGCCGTCGGGCTCCGGCTCGCGCGTTCTCCTCGCCGAGCAGCTCCGCCCAGCTACGAGGCAATCGCGGCGGCCTGCTCGCGTGGCAGGCGCCGGGAAACGATCTGCGAGACGCCGTCGGCGCCCATCGTCACGCCGTAGAGGATGTCCGCGGCCTCCATCGTCCGCTTCTGGTGCGTGATGACGATGAACTGCGCGCGATCGGAGTAGCGGCGCAGCAGCTCGACGAAGCGGCCGATGTTCGTGTCGTCGAGCGCGGCCTCGACCTCGTCGAGCAGGTAGAACGGGCACGGCCGCGCGAGGAAGAGCGCGAACAGGAACGAGATCGCGCCGAGCGCCTTCTCGCCGCCGGAGAGCAGCGACAGCCGCGTGACGCTGCTTGCCGGCCGGGCCGCAGCTCGACCTCGATGCCCGGCTGCTCCGTCGTCGTCCTCCGGCTCGGTCAGGCGCAGTCGGCCTTCGCCGCCGGGGAAGAGCGTCGCGGCGACCTCGGCGAAGTTCGCCTGCACGGCACGCGAACGTCTCGGCGAAGCGCTGCTCGACCGTGTCGCGCGAGGTCGTCGCGCAGCTGTCTCGAGCTCCTTCAGGCTCGCCTCGAGGTCGGCGCGCTGCGTCGACGAGCTCGATCGAGGCGCTCCTTCTCCGTCGTCGTACTCCTCCTTCGCGAGCGGGTTGACCTGGCCGAGCGACTCGCGGCGCGCGCTCGAGCCGCTCGATCGCGCTCGGCGAGCTCGTCGCGGTCGTCGCCTTCGGCCGGCTCGGCGTCCGGCGGCCTCGAGCCGGCGCCGCGCCTCGTCGGCCTCCGCCTCGATGCGCGCGCGCTCGACGTCGACCGCGCTGAGCCGCTCGCCGCGCCTCGGCGGCGGCACGGCGCGCACTCGACCTCGTCGGCGCCGAGCCGGCGCAGCTCTTCGGCGAGCGCTCCCGTTCGCGACGCGCCCGCGTCGGCGCGCGCGCGCAGCGGCGCCTCGAAGCGATCGTCGCCGACTCGTCGAGCGCTCGCACGAGCTGCGCGGCGAGCTCGTGCGAGCGTCGACGGTCAGCGGATCGCGGCTCGCGCGAGTACGCGTCGTCGGGAATCGGAGCGTCGGCGCGCGCGCTCGAGCTCGTCCACCTCGGCGGCGAGCGCGCGGCGCGCGCGCCTCGAGCTCGAGCCAGACCGCTTCGGCCGTCTCGCCGGCGAACCAGATCTCGCCGCGCTGCGGGATCGTAGCCGAAGCCCTCCGGCGTGACGGCCGGAACGCTGCGAGTGCGAGCAGCTCTTCCTTCGGCACGACCGGCAGCTCGCGGACGAGCTCGCGTCGGGTCGCGCGTGAGGACGACGACGCTGCCGAGCCCGCCGGCCCGCGCGCGCTCGAGCGAGCGCGAGCGCGGCGCGCGCGTCGGCGGCGACGAGCGCGGAGCGCACGATGGCCGAGCGCCGCGGCGACCGCCCGCTCGCTGCCCGGCTCGACGTCGAGCAGCGAGCAGCGCGAGCCGCTCGCCCTCTTCGGCGAGCGCGCGCGCGGCCGGCGGCAGTCCTTCGCGCTCGGCGAGCGCGCGCTCGAGTGTCTGCAGGCGCTCGCGCGCGAGCCGTGCCTGCTCGGCGAGCGCCTCGCGCTCCGCGCGCACGCGTGCGTCGAGGACGCGCCGCGGCCGCGCAGCTCGGCGCGCAGCCGTTCGAGCAGCGCCTCCGCGCTTTCGCGTCCGCAGCTCCAGTCGCTCGCGCGCGCTGCGCAGGCGGTAGAGCGTCGCGGTCGCCTCCTCGCGCGCGGCCGGCGGCGTCGGCGAGCTCCTCCTCCGCGCGGCGGCGCTCCTCGAGCAGCGGCGTTCGAGCTGCTCGTCGGCGTGCTTGCGTGCGAGCACGGCAGCCGTGCGCCGGCCTCGCCGTCTTCGAGCCGCTCGCGCAGGCCGGCGAGATCGAGCTCGGCGACGCGCGCCCGCAGCGACGCGATCTCGCCGCGGAGCTTCTCGGCGCGCTCGGCCGCGGTCGCCTGCAGCGCGAGCGGCCGCAGCCGCTTCTGCACCTCGGCCTCGACGTCGCGCGCGCGCTCGACCTGGATCGCGACGCGCGCGAGCTTGAGCTCGGCGCGGTGCTTGCGCGCGCTTGAAGCGGCCGAGCCCGGCGGCCTCCTCGAGCAGCGTGCGCCGCTCCTCGGGCTTCGAGCCGAGGATCTCCTCGACCCGGCCCTGGCCGATGATCGAGTGCATCCCGCCGCCGAGGCCGAGGTCGGCGAGCAGCTCGACGAGGTCGATGCGGCGCACGGCCGTGCGGTTGAGCGAGGTACTGGCCCTCGCCGCCGCGGTGCAGCCGGCGCGCGACCGAGACTCGGAGTACGGCAGCAGGCCCGTCGCCGTCAGGGTTGTCGAAGAGCAGCTCGACCTCGCAGAAGTCTCCGGCCGTGCGGCCGCCGCCGCCGGCGAAGAGGACGTCGTCCGGCTTCTCGGCGCGGAGCTCGGTCGGAGCCAGCGAGCCGGCCGCCCAGACGATCGCGTCGGAGACGTTCGACTTCCCGGAGCCGTTCGGCCCGACGACGACGGCGACGCCCGGCTCGAGGCGAATCTCGACCGGTTCAGGGAACGACTTGAAGCCGCGCAGCTTGATGGCGCGTAGGTTCACGCGCCGAGGAAACCTACCCGGCGGCGCGGACGCCGCCGGGCAGGCATCTCGGGTCAGGCGTCGTGCGCCATCTCCAGGATCTTGTCGCGGGTCATGCGTCCGACCATGTCCGGATGGTCGCTCTGAACGTGCTGCCTCGACATTGGTGACGAGCTCATCGTCTGTCTCCCCGCGAACGCGTCACGCCGCAGGGGCAATCCACTGCTTGAGCCATGATCCTCCCTTCCGTCGGGCAGGAGTTTACGCACCAGTCCCCACGCGGCCACCGAGGCCGGAGGCTAAGACCAGGTGGAGCCGGGCTTAGCCGGAGGCGGACTGCGATCGCGGGCGCGGACGCGACGCGCCCGTGCCCGCACGGAAGGGACAAGCGCCTGCCGCATCCACCGTTGGAGTGCGCGGGCTCTGCCCGCGTACGTTCAGCGCGAGAGCGCCGTAACGCGATCCGAGCGAAAGCGCAGCTTTCGCCGGCGACTATGCGGTCGAAACTTCGACCCCGAGCTTCGCGAGGGCTTCCTTGGCAGCCTCCTGTTCGGCCGCCTTCTTTCGACTCGCCGCTGCCGACCCCGAGCTGCTCGCCGTCGATCATCGCCGCGCAGACGTGAACCGGCGATCGTGCGGCGGCCCTTCGACCTCGAGCACCGAGTAGTTCACCGCCTGACCGCCTGCGGGCGCAGGCGCCTCCTGCAGCTCGGTCTTGTAGTCGACGTGAGCTCGTCAGCGCGTACTCGATCCGGCTCGGCGAACGCCTCGACGATCGGCGGCTCGATCTTCTCGAAGCCGTGCTCGAGGAAGAGCGCGGCCGAGCGCCGCCTCGAGCAGCGCGGCGAGGACGTTGCGGTTGCGCGACGAGGCGCTCGAGCTCGTCCGCCGGGATGTCGACGCCGCGCTCGCGCGAGCTCGTCGCCGAGCTCGAGCTCGCGCGCGACCGACGGCGCAGCTCTGCCGCGAGACGACGTGCGAGCGGATCTTCGCCAGCCGCCCTTCGGTGAAGTCCGGGTAGCGCTCGTAGAGCTCGCGCGCGATCGCGAGCTCGAGCACGCTGTCGCCGAGGAACTCGAGCCGCTCGTACGAGGCCGCGCGGTCGTCGGCCCAGGACGCGTGCGTGAAGACCTGCTCGCGCTCGCGCGTCGGGCAGATCGTCGATCAGCTTCGAGCGCGGGCGACGTCGCCCGTCGGCGCGCGCTACTGGTGCGACGAGACGTAGTCGACGGCCTGGCCGACGGTCGTGATCTTCTGGGCGTCCTCGTCGGAGATCTTGATCCCGAACTGATCCTCGAGCTCCATGATCAGCTCGACGAGGTCGAGCGAGTCGGCGTCGAGATCCTCCTGGAACGAGGCCTCTTCGGTGATCGTCGCCTTCGTCGACGCCGAGCTGCTCGGTCAGAACTTCCTTGACTCGCTCGTAGACTTCCTCGCGCGACGCTGCCATGTCACCTCACGTTGGTGGTCGGGGTTGAGAGCGCGCCGGATGCTAACACGCTCCGGCCGCAGATCGCTGCGGCGAGCCTGCCGACGACGTCGTTCTCGACGCCGCGGGCCGCGAGCCGGATCGCGTTCGCGATCGCGCGCCGGGACGAGTTGCCGTGCGCGATCACGGCGAGGCCGCGCAGGCCGAGCAGGTACGCGCCGCCGTAGGTGTCCGGGTCGAGCCGCGTCGCGGAGCCGCCGCGCCGCCGGCCGGATCAGCAGGCCGCCGAGCTTGCCCGGCGCGGTCGCGGTGATCTCCTCGCGCAGGCGCTCGAGCAGCGTCGTGATCGTTCCCTCGAGCAGCTTCAGCGCGACGTTGCCCGTGAAGCCGTCGCGTCACGACGACGTCGCCGCCGCCGTCAGAGCAGGTCGCGGCCCTCGGTGTTGCCGGCGAAGTCGAGGTCGCTCGCGGCGAGCAGCCCGTGCGCCTCGAGCGTCGAGCTGGTTGCCCTTCTCCGGCTCCTCGCCGATCGAGAGCAGCCGGACCTCGGGCTTCGCGATGCTCGAGGATCTCCTCGGCGAAGACGACGCCCATGTGCGCGAACTGGAGCGAGGTGCTCGGGCCGCGCGTCGGCGTTCGCGCCCGCGTCGAGGCAGGACCGATGGGCCGCGCCTGCGCGGGGATCGGCACGGCGATCGCCGGGCCGCAGGACGCCCGGGATGCCGGCGGAGCTCGAGCAGGCCGGCGGCGAGCATCGCGCCGGTGTTGCCCGCCGAGACGACGGCGTCGGCCCGTCCCTCCGCCGACCGCGCGGCAGGCGGCGACGAGCGAGCTGTTCGGCTTCGCGCGCACCGCCTCGGCCGGCTTCTCGTCCATCTCGATCACGTCGGGCGCCTCGATCAGCTCGAGCCCGTGCGTGTCGAGGTCGCCGGCGCCGACGAGGACCGGCTCGATCGTCGTCCGCGGCCGCGTCGAGCGCGCCGGCGACGATCTCCTCCGGCGCCGCGGTCGCCGCCCATGGCGTCGACCGCGACGCGGATCATGGGCCTACGGGACGCGGGGTGCGGAGCGGCTCGATCTCGCGGCCGCGGTACGTCTGGCACGTCGGGCAGACGCGGTGCGGCCGCTTGGGCTGGCCGCAGTGCGGGCAGACGTTCACGCCGCGGCGACTCGATCTTGTGCTGCGCGCGGCGCTTGTCGCGGCGGGCCTTCGAGGTTTTCTTCTTGGGGACGGCCATGAGAACGGCGGAGTGTAGCTAGAGCTGCTCGCGCAGGCTCTCGAGGGCCGACCAGCGGCTGTCGACCGTCTCCTCCTCGTGCTCGTGCGGCTCGTCGTTCAGGTTCTTGCCGCAGATCGGGCAGAGCCCGGCGCAGTCGGCGCGGCAGAGGATCTTGTCGGGCAGCGCCGAGGGCGATCGCATCGCGCGACCACGCCGTCGAGATCGAGGTTGTCGTCTTCCAGGTAGGCCGTGCGCAGCTCCTCGACTCCCTCCGGATTCGACGCCGCCTGGTACTCGCGGGCCGTCGACCGGCACCTCGAGCACAGCGTCCCCGAGGCAGCGATAGCAGGGCCCGTGGAGCCGGGCGGTGAAGCGCGAGGTCGAAGACCAGTGCCGCTGCGTCGCCTTCGTGATCGCGAGCATCGCGCCGGCACCGTGTCGGGCACCGGGAGATAGCGCTCGCCGCCGAGCTCGAACGGCTCGAGCTCGAGCTCGATCTCGTCGCGATGCTCCTCCCCGGAGCGGAGCTTGACCTGTCGCAGATTGAAGCTCCTCATGGAGCCCAGGGTACCGCGGGTCAGGCAGCCGCTTTGAGCGGCTCAGGGACCTCGCCGACCACCGGCTTCTGCCTCGGCGCACGCGCCGTGACGATCGAGCACGACCGCGACGATGATCGCGGCGCCCGCGACGACAGTCGTCCAGCCGATGGTCTCGTTGAGGAACACCGTTCCGAGCGCGACGGCGACGACCGGATTGACGAACGCGTAGGTCGAGACGATCGAGATCCGGACGTTCTTCAACAGCCAGGCGTACGCGGAGAAGGCGATCAGCGAGCCGACGACGACGAGGTAGACGAACGCGATCAGCGGCTTCGTCGAGAACGAGTCGGCGTGGACGCCGCTCGCCTCGCCGGACGCGAGCCCGGCGACGCCGAGGAAGACGCTGGCGGCGAGCATCTGCATCGAGGCCGAGAGCAGCGGGCTCTCGGGCAGGGCCGCCCCGCGTGCGTAGAGCGATCCGCCCGCCCACGCCGCCGTCGTCCCGACGAGGGCGAGCATCGCCACGAACGTCACCGCGCGCCGCCGGGCCTGACGAGCAGAGCCACGCCGGCGAAGCCGACGACGAGGCCGGCGATCGCGACCGGCGAGAGCCGCCGGCCGAAGAAGACACGATCCATCAGCGCCACCCAGAGCGGGATGATCGCCACCATCAGCGCTGCGAGCCCCGATTCGAGCCGCGTCTCGGCCCAGGCGACACCGCCGTTGCCGATCAGCAGCAGAGCTGCGCCGACGATCGCCGCCGAGCCCCATTGCCGGAGCGTGGGCCGGGCCTGCCCGCGCGAGGCGAACGCGTAGAGCGCCGCCCCGGCGATCAGGAACCGCACGGACGACATCAGGAGCGGCGGCATCGTCCGGTCGGTGACCCGGATCGCCAGGTAGGTCGAGCCCCAGACGAGGTAGATCGTCGCCAGGGCGGCGACCACCGCTGCCGGGGAGCGGCGGGCGAATGCGGCGGTCACGACGAACTAGAGCGAGCGCCGGTCTTCAGGAAGACGCGAGTCGGCGCCGAAGAACACAGCCAACGGCCCGATCGCGAAGATGAAGACGAGTACGACGATCCCTGTCATAGACTCATGATCGGCATTCGCGCACCATTAGGCGCAAATCCGACTTATGATGGACATCGATTATGGAACCTGATAGCTGGCTCGGCGTCGAATTGCGCCATTTCCTGGCGTTGGAAGCCGTCGCGCAGGGAAGGATCCTTCGGCAGAGGCAGCGGCCTCGCTCGGCTACACCCAGTCGGCGGTCAGCCAGCAGATCGCGCACGCTCGAGCGGATCGTCGGCCACCGGCTGGTCGAGCGGCCGGGCGGCCCGAAGCCGGTCTCGCTCACCGAGGCCGGCCAGCTCCTGCTCACCCACGCCGAGCGCGATCGCGGCGCGAGTGGCCGCGGCCCAGGCCGACCTCACCGCCCTCGCCGAGGGCCAGGCGGGACGCTCCGCGTCGGCGTCTACCAGAGCGTCGGGCAGCGCATCCTGCCCGAGGTGATGCGCCGCTTCCTCGCAGGCCTGGCCGCAGGTCGAACGTCACGCTGACCGAGTCGGCCGACGACGAGGAGCTGCTCAGGCTCGTCGAGCGTGGCGAGCTCGACGTCACGTTCGCGGACCTCCCGCTCTGCGAGGGCCCGTTCGAGTCGGCTCGAGCTGATGCGCGACCCGTACGTGCTCGTCGTCGCGGCAGGCTCTCCGCTCGCCGATCGCGCGACGCCGCCGACCTGGCGATGAGATGGCGGAGCTCGAGCTGATCGGCCACAAGCACTGCCGGTTGCTGGAGCGGATCGAGAGCGATGTCCGCCGCCCGTTGAACTTCGTCTTCCGCTCGGATCACAACCAGACGGTGCAGGCGCTCGTCGCGATCCGGGGTCGGTAGCGCGCTCGTCCCGCGGCTGACGATGGACGACGAGGACGAGACGACCGTGCTGCTCGAGCCCCCGAAGGTCGCCAGCCGCGCCTCATCTCGCTGGCGTGGCACCGCGACCGCTACCGCACCCGGCCGCGCGGGCGTTCGTCGAGACGGCGCAGGCCGTCTGCGCCGAGCTGGAGCACGAGCCGGCCTTGGCTTAGTCGGCTAGGCGTACGGTTCGTCGTCCGGGACGCCGGCGGCGACTGCCGGCGACGACCGATCTCCTGCGAGCGCTCGTGCAGCCGCTCGCGGCCGCGCTGACCGCGGTGAGGAACTTCTCGAGGTTGACCTCGAGCGTCGAGAGGATCGCGTCGGCCCAGTCCTCCATCTCGAGCCGCGTCTCGCGCGCCTGCCGCCGCGCCTCGTCGACGATGTCCTGCGCCTGGCGCTCGGCGATCTTGACGATCTCCGTCTGCGACGCCTCGCGCACGGCCTGCTCGCGCGCCTCGCCGCAGGAGCCGGTCGGTCTCGCGCTTCGCCTCGGCCAGCATCTCCTGCCGCTCCTTGACGATCCAGCGGGCCTGCTTGATCTCCTCGGGGATCGTCGCGCGCATCTGGTCGAGGATGTCGTAGATCTCCTCGCGGTCGATCCGCACCTGGTCGGTCAGCGGCACGGCCTTCGCGTTGTGCACGAGGTCGTCGAGCTTGTCGATGAGTACGAGTACGTCCATCTGGCCTCCGAGTCTTACTCCTGGTCGGACTCGTCAGGCGGTTCGCCGCGGCCGGACCGTCCGCCGGGAAAAGCTCCTGAAACGGCGCGCAACGGCTGCCGGGACGAGCTCGTCGACTTTTCCGCCGAAGGCGGCGATCTCCTTCACGCCGCTCGAGGAGACGAAGCTGACGGCCGGGCTCGCCATCACGTAGACGGTCTCGATCTCGGGCGCGAGGTGCGGTTCAGCTGGTTCATCTGGAACTCCCACTCGAAGTCCGAGATCACCCGGAGGCCCTTGACGATCACCTTCGCGTTCCACTTGCGGGCGAAGTCGACGACGAGCTCGCGAGAAGACGTCGACCTCGACGTTCGGGAGATCCGTGAGCGCGTCCCGCAGGAAGCCGACGCGCTCGTCGAGCGCGAACATCGGCGTCTTGTGGTGTCGGGTTGCCGACGACGCCGACGACGACGCGGTCGAAGATCCCGGCCGCGCGGCCGATCACGTCGATGTGCCCGTTCGTGACCGGGTCGTACGGAGCCGGGTGCGATCGCGGTGATCACTGGTGCTCGAACACCGTCACGCGCGTAGAGCCGTACTTGCGCGACGTCCGCACGGCGAGACCGGGAGGCTCGGGCTCCGTCTTCGCCGAGGTCTCGAAGACCAGCAGCCCGTCGTCGGCGAGCACGCCGGACAGGTAACGGGACAGGGGCTGGTAGTCGGTCATCGTGTACGGCGGATCCGCGAGCACGAGATCGTACTTTCTGCCCGCCCCGGCCTCCTGCCCGAGACCGGTCACGGCATCCCGCCGCACGACGGCGCGCCGGTGAGACCGAGCTTGTCGAGGTTGCGCTCGATTGCCCGCACGGCCTCCGGATCCGACTCGACGAAGACGGCCGCGGTCGGCTCCGCGTGAGAGCGCCTCGAGGCCCATCGCCCCGGAACCGGCGTAGAGGTCGAGCACGCGCGCGCCCCTCGACCCACGGTGCGACGATGTTGAAGACGTTCTCGCGGACGCGGTCCGACGTGGGGCGCGTGTCGAGCCCTTTCGGCGCCTGGATCGTGTGCCCCTTACGTGAGCCGGCGATGATCCTCACGCTTTCATCGCGGCATTCTCGCACGCAGCAACTCGTGCAGGGCGTCGAGGTAGGCGCCGTAGCCCGACGGTGACGCCCACTCGCGCGCGCTCTCGACGCGACGTCCCTCGGGCCATTCGTTGAACGTGAGGACGAGCTGCCAGCGGGCGTTCGAGGCCAGCATCGCGGCGATGTCGCTTCGCCAGCGCGCCGAGGTCTCGCGACAGCGCGCGGCGTCGGCTCGCTCTCGCTCGTCGAAGCCCGGACGCGATCATAGAATGAGTCAGGGCGCCAGGTCGTACTCGGGAAGCGCGGCCGAGTACTGGTGCCAGGCGTCCGGTTGCACGGCGCAGCGTGCGAAAGCCGGCGAACGCCTTCAGGACGATGTACGCCGCCGACGGTGTTCGCCTCGCGCCAGCGCCGCGCGGTCGAGTCGCAGCCGTCATCGCGCGCTGCCGTAGACGTAGACGACGAAGCGCCCGTCGACCTTCAGGTACGCCGGGCTGCGCCGCGTACGCGGTCGCGGATGTACTCGAGGTCGGAGCGGATCTTCTCGACGCTCGGGTTCTCGTAGCCCTCGCGCTCGTAGTAGATCGCCCAGCGAAACGGCGTCGTCCGCGCTGCGGCGAGGTAGCGCCAGAAGCGCAGGTCGGTCGGCGGATAGCCGTCGGGCCCCACCACGAGTAGATGCCGGCATTGAGCTGCGCGTAGAGCAGCGCGTCGGTGTGCGTGCGCACGACACGCGCGTCGGCGTTGCTGTAGTAGTCGAGCGACGGGTGGAAGCAGGCTGTAGGGAAGACCGGATCGCGGAACCACGCCTCGGGATACCACGCGTAGTAGAAGGCGGCGCGGATCGGGAACGACGGCTGCGACGTGTCCGCCGGCAGGCCCACGGAAATGCGTGATGCGACCCGGCCGCGCGAACGTGAAGCGCACGCAGGACGTCGGTGTCGGTCAGCGTGTCGCGCGCAACGCCGTTGAACACGAATCCCTGCGCAAGCGACTTCGCGGTTCGCGGCGTGAACCTGAGCTCGTACTGCGGCCGGTCGGGCTGGCTCGCATCGGTCACCTCGTAGGATCGTGCGAGGCGAGGACCTGCCGGGCGTGCGCGAGCGTCCAGCCGTGCGGGCTCGCAAGCAGCGAGCAGGCTGACGAGGGCCGCAGTCACGACCGCAACCGTAGGCGCGAATCAGGCGGTCATCACGAAGCAGGCGTCGTGCGAGGACGGCGACACCTGCACGCGCCGGTCGAGGCGCCCCTGACGGTCGAGCACGCAGAACGTGCCGCGGTCGAGCGACGGAGTGACGATCCAGCCGAACGCCTCCTGCACGTTGTACGAGCCTTCCGGCACCTTCGTCGTCCGCACGACCCGGCCGTCCCTCAGCGACAGCACACGCAGCGTTCCGTCCTCCCCACTCGTCACGTACGCGTGCGAGCCGAGGAACGTGACGTGCTGTGGCGGCGCATCGGCCGGCAACCGGCGCAACACTCTTCCCGTGCGCCGGTCGTAGACGGCAAGCGCACCCCGGTCGCCCGAGCTGACCCAGACGTGCCGGCCGCCGGGCGCCATGCCGACGTCGTGCGCGAGGAACGGCGGGTGATTCGTCCCAGCAGTCGCGGCGCCGCGGGCTGCGAGACGTCGACGGCCACGACGTGCTCCGCCTTCGAACCGAGCGACACCCAGAGGATCCGTCCGCTCGGGTCGATCGAGACGTGACGCGCCGGCCCACCGACTGCGAGGCGTGCGATCTTGCGGCCGCTGACGACGTCGACCGTCACGACTTCGTGCGCGGCCGGAATCGGTGATGAACGCGTGCTCGCCGTTCGGAGCCGCAGCGGTGTAGCGCGGCTCGTCGAAGCCATGCAGGACGTGACGGACGACAAGCTTCGGTCCGTCGATGATCGAGACGGCACCTCTGCGCGGTGTGACAGACGACTCCGGCGATGCCCGAGACGGTCTCGATGCTGCGCGGTCCCGCGAGCGGTGGATGGAACGCAGCACCTTGCCGGTGGCGAGCTCGACGACGGCCACGCGTGACTTGCGTGTCCGCGGTGACGAGCGCGACCGGCGTCCCGCCGGGCAAGCGCTTCGGGAGCGAAACGCAGCGCGATCGGCAGCGTCACCGCGCCGACGACGAACTCGCGGCGGTTCATGGACGGGATACGGGCTCAGGCGGCGGAGAGGTCCCGCTCGGCGAAGGCCCGCTCGACCTCGTCGGCGAGCGGGCCTTCGGCGTCGACGAGCTCGTCGGCGACGCGCGCGCGCGCGTTCGAGCAGCGCGACGGTCGTCGCGCAGGTGCGCGAAGTGGAGGTCGGTCAGGCCCGACTGGCGCGTGCCGAGCAGCTGGCCGCTGCCGCGGATGCTCGAGGTCGACCTCGGCGAGCTCGAAGCCGTCGGTCGTGCGACGAGCGCCTCGAGCCGCTCGACTGCGCGGCTCCGTCAGCTCCTCGCGCGCGCGCGAGATCAGCAGGCAGTACGACTGCTCGGCGCCGCGGCCGACGCGGCCGCGCAGCTGGTGCAGCTGGGCGAGGCCGAAGCGGTCGGCCTCCTGCACGATCATGATCGTCGCGTTCGGGACGTCGACGCCGACCTCGATCACCGTCGTCGCGACGAGCACGTCGAGCTCGCCGCGCCTTGAAGCGCGCCATCAGCTCGCGGCGCTCGGCCGGGCTGCAGCCGCCCGTGCAGCAGGCCGACGCGGTAGCCGCGCAGCTCGGCCGCGTCGCAGGCGCTCGGCCTCCGCCTCGGCCGCGCGCGCCTGCGTCGTCTCCGACTCCTCGATCAGCGGGCAGACGACGTACGCCTGCCGGCCCGCGTCGAGGTGCTGCGCGCAGCCGCGTGTACGCCTCCGCGCTGCGCTCCTCCGTCACCCAGCGCGGTCACGATCGGCTTGCGGTCGGCCGGCGGCTTCGCGATCTCGCGACACGGCGAGGTCGCCGTAGACGGTGAGCGCGAGCGTGCGCGGGATCGGCGTCGCGGTCATGTGCAGGACGTGCGGCGACGCGGCCTTCGGTCGAGCGCCGTGCGCTGCTCGACGCCGAAGCGGTGCTGCTCGTCGACGACCGCGACGGCGAGGTCGCGGAACTCGACGCCCTCCTGGATCAGCGCGTGCGTGCCGACGACGATGTCCGCGTGCCGGCGCGAGCGTCGCGCTCGCGCTTCGCGCGACGAGCTCGTGAGCAGCGCACGCGTGACGCCGAGCTCGGCGGCAGAGCTCCTCGAGCGTGAGGAAGTGCTGCTCGGCGAGCGTCTCGGTCGGCGCCATCAGCGCGCCCTGCCGTCCCGCCTCGACCGCGCGCAGCAGCGCGTAGAGCGCGACGACCGTCTTGCCGGAGCCGACGTCGCCCTGCAGCAGCCGCTGCATCGGCACGCGTGCGCGCGAGGTCGCCGTCGATCTCGGCGATCGCGCGCTCCTGGTGCTCGGTCAGCTGCGAACGGCAGGACGTCGCGGTAGCGCGCGACGAGCTCGCCGGGCGGCCGAGCGCCGGCGCGACCTCGACTCGCGCTCGCGCCGCGCGGCGCGCGAGCCCGAGCTGGAGCAGCGAGCAGCTCGTCGAACGCGAGCCGGCGCCGTCCCGCCTCGGCCTCGTCGAGCGAGCGCGGGCCGGTGCAGCGCCCAGAGCGCATCGACGCGCGCGGGCAGCGCCTCGCGCTCTTCGAGCTCGGCCGGGCAGCGGGTCCGGCGAGTCGCACGCGCGGCAGCGCCGCGCCGACGAGCTCGCGCAGCTTCTTCGCCGGTGATCTCCTCGCTCGCCGGGTAGACCGGAGCGAAGTCCGCGGTCGCCGCCGCCGTCGCCGATGTCGAAGCTGCGGACGTCGAAGCCGTACGCGCCCTGGCGCCCGCGCAGCCGCACCTGCGTTCCCGGCTGCAGCTGGTCGCTCGAGCCACGGCTGGTTGAACCAGGTCGCGGAGATCGGTCGCGGTGCCGTCGCTGATCCGCGCGCGTCAGCATCTGCAGCCGTGCCGCGCCGCCGGGTCGAGACGTCGACAGCACCTCGCCGGCGATCGCCACGTCCTCCTCGCCTGACGAGGTCGGCGATGCGCACTTCGGGCACCGGCTCCTCGTAGCGGAACGGACGGTGCGCGAGCAGGTCGCCGACCGTCTCGAGCCCAAGGCGCTCGCAGCCTCTTCTTCACCGTCGGGCCGACGCCCGGCAGGACGTCGACCGGCGCGCTCGAGCGCGCTCAGCCCGCGGGAAGCGCGCGCGGCGCTGGTCCATTCGTCCGCGTCTGCGCCGGCAGAATCCGCACCGGCAGCAGCTCACTGCCGACGGTCGTCACTCCCTGTCATCGAACCAGAAGAAGCCGACGGTGCCGGGGCCGGCGTGCGTCCCGACGACCGCGCCGAGCGTCGTCACGATCTCGATCTCGGCCTGCGGGCGCTCGGCGCGCACCATCTTCTCGCAGCTGCTCGGCGCGCTCCGGCGCGTCCGCGTGCGCGATCCCGACCTGCAGCGTCGGCGCGTCCTCGCGTCGTCGACGTGAACGCCGTCGACGAACTCCTGCATCGCCTTCTGGTTGCCGCGCACGCGCTTCAGCGGAACGACCTCGCCGTCTCGATCGTGAGGATCGGCTTGACGTGCAGCAGCTGGCCGGCCCACGCGCTCGCGCGCCCGATGCGCCCGCCGCGCCGCGAGGAACTCGAGCGTGTCGACGGTGAAGATCAGACCGCGCTCTCGCTTGAAGCGCTCGATCGAGCGCGTCGATCTCCTCGTCGGTCGTGCCGCGCTCGAGCCGGCGCTGGATCGCGAGGCCGAGCATCGCGATCGCGGCGGACGCGGTCTCGGAGTCGACGACGCGCACCTGTCGTCGCCGAGCTCCGCCGCTGCGGTCGTCGCGCTCTCGATACGTGCCGGAGAGCGTCGACGAGAGGTGGAGCGAGTAGATGCGCTCGTAGCCGCCGAGCTCCTCGTAGGTCGCGAGGAAGTCGCCCGGCGTCGGCTGCGACGTCGTCGGCAGCTCGTCGGCAGTGCGCAGCCGCGCGTAGAACTCGCTCGGGTGCGAGCTCGACGTAGTCGCGGTAGCTCTCGTCGCCGAAGCGGACGTAGAGCGGCACGACGCGCCAGTTCGGGAAGCGCTCGGGCGCCTCGGGAAGTCGGCCGTCGAGTCGAGGACGATCGCCGTGTTCTCGGCGGTCAGGTTCATCAAGCGCGCTGCTCGCCGGATCGCGTCGACGATCTCGTCGAGCTCCTGGTCCTTCGACGAGGCACGCAACCGCGCCGGCCTCGTAGAGCGCGTCGACCTCGCGGCAGTTCGCCGACGCCGTCAGGCAGACGACGGCGACGTCCGGAGCAGCCTCGCGCACGGCCGCGCGTCGCCTGCACGCCGTCGAGCCCGGGCAGCCGGTAGTCCATCAGCACGACGTCCGGCTGGTGCTTCGCGCACGACCGCGGCGGCCGACGGCGCCGTCGCCGACCGAGGCGACGACCTCGATGTCGGCCTGCAGCCCGAGCAGCAGCTCGAGCGCCTCGCGGAAGCACCTGGTTGTCCTCGACGAGGACGAGGCGGATCGGCTCCGGCCATCGGCCGGAGGCTATTCGGCCGAGCAGAAGCAGCGGATAGTGCGGCTGGCCGCCGGCCTGCACGTCGAGCTCGAGGTCCGGGATGGCGCTCCTGCGATCCGCTCGAGCAGCGCCGTCGAGCTCGGGCTCGTCCGCGCCGGTGAGGAGCGTCAGCACGCTCGCGCGGCTCGCTCGAGCAGGCGCTCGGCCACCGCCGCACGCGACGTCGTCGAAGTCCGCGCCGCCGGCGACCGCCTCGCCGTCGGCGAGGCCGAGCCAGGCGCCCTTGCGAACGGCGACGCCGTTCATGCTCGACGTCGCGCGAGGCGATCGTCACCTCGCCGGTCGCGACGCTCGTCGAGCGACCTCGCGCATCGCCGCCGGCGTTCTCCGCGGCCGTGCGGTCCGGTCGAAGGCGACCATCGCGGCCAGACCCGGCGGGAATCGAGTCGCGTCGGGACGACCGCGACCGGCTTGTCGACGCGAGCCCGCGGCCTGCTCGGCGGAGAGGATGACGTTCGAGTTGTTCGGCAGCACGATCGACCTCCGTCGGCCGGCGTCGCTTCGATCGCCGCGACGAGCTCGGCGGTCGACGGGTTCATCGTCTGCCCGCCCTCGACGATCCTCGTCGCGCCGAGGCTCTCGAAGAGCGTCGGTTGCCGTCGCCGGCGACGACGGCGACGACGCCCGCTCGCGGTCGGCGGCGCATCGGGCACGGCTTCGAGCAAGCGCTCCTCGCGCTGCTAGCGTCTGCTCGTGCATGTTCGCGATCTCGACGCGCTTCGATCGCGCCGACGCGCGGTCCCGACGCGCGAGCGCGCGCCCGGGTCGTCGGTGTGGACGTGCACCTTCAGCGCGTTCGGGTCGCCGACGACGAGCAGCGAGTCGCCGAGCTGCTCGAGCTCCGCCTCGAGCGCGTCGCTGTCGAGGTCGTCGCCCTCGATCACGAACGTCGTGCAGTAGCGGTAGCGCGACAGCTCCTGGTGGATCGCGTCGACGCTCGAGCTCCTCGCGTGCGGCGGCGCGTCCGGCAGCGGCTCGCCGGCTGACCGTCGCAGCGATGCCGCGCACGATCTCGAGCGAGCCCGGCGCCGCCCGCGTCGACGACGCCCGCCTCGCGCAGGACCGCGAGCTGCTCGGGCGTGCGCGCGACGCGCCTCCTCGCCGCGCCGGACGAGCCGGCGAGCAGCTCCGGGCTGGTCAGGCCGTCGCTCCGGCGCTCTCGCCTCCTCCGCCAGTCTCGCGGATGACGGAGAGCATCGTTCCCTCGACCGGCTGGCGCACCGCGCGATACGCGGCGTCGCTCGCGGCCTGAAACGCGCGCGCGACGCGCGTGCGTCGACGTCGCCGTTCGCTGCCGAGCACCTCGGCGGCGCCGCGGATGATCTGCGAGAGGATGACGCCGGAGTTGCCGCGCGCGCCCATCAGCGCCGCGCGCGTGACCTCGCTGACGAGCGCCGCGCGATCGTCGGTCGTCGGTCTGCTCGAGCTCGTCGACGACCGCGCGTGCCGTCAGCGTCAGGTTCGTGCCGGTGTCGCCGTCGGGCACCGGATAGACGTTGAGGTCGTCGATGCGCTGGCGGTTGCGCTTCGAGCGAGGCGAGCGCGCCGCGCGCGAGCTCGCGCACGCGCTCGCGATCAGCTCACGCGCGTGACTTCTTCACGTCCTGGATGCGCACCTCGACCTCGGCCACGCGGAAGTCCGGTCAGGCGCTCGACCTCGTACCGCACGCGGTTCCGCAGCGTCGACGCCACCTCGGCGAGGTTCAGGCCGTACTCGACGACCACGTGGAGCTCGATCGTGACGCCTTCCTCGGCGCTGCCGCCGACCGTGATCCCCTGTCGCAGCCGGTCGCGCGTCAGCAGCCGCTCGCGCGGGCTGCGCGCGGCCATCCCGACGACGCCGTAGGCCTCGGCCGCGACGCGGCCGACGATGTGCGCCACCGCCTCGTTGGAGATCGAGATCCGTCCCAGCGGGCGATGACGAGCGAGCGAGCTGCCTCCACGGCGCGGATTAGGACCGCGACCGGAGCCGCTGGAAGTTGCTGCTCAGATGGCCTTTTGCACCTTGCCGCCCTTGAGGCAGCGGGTGCAGACGTATGCGCCGGGTCGCCTTGCCGCTCGAGGAGCACGCGGACGCGCTGGAGGTTCGGGTTGAAGCGGCGCTTCGTGGCCACCATCGAGTGGCTCCGGTTGTTACCGAAGCCGGGCTTCTTCCCGCAGACTGCGCAGACCTTGGACATCGGCCGCGGCAGTGTAGCGAAGAGCTGCGATCAGCTGCGTAGGCGTGGTGCTGCGGCGGAGCCAGCCGCAGCTGCGCGAAGCGCGTCGGCCATCTCGAGCGCCGTGCGCACGGCCTCGGCGCCCTTTCGAGACTCGGGCCTCGGCCTGCTCGACCGTCGTCGACCGTGAGGACGCCGAACGCGACCGGGACGCCCGTCTCGAGCGCCGCCAGCTGGAGCCCGCTCGCCGCCTCCGACGGCGATGAACTCGAAGTGCGGCGTCTCGCCGCGGACGACGCAGCCGAGCGCGACGACGCACGCGAAGCGGCGCGTCTTCGCGAGCGCCATCGCCGCGAGCGGCAGCTCGAACGCGCCGGGCACCGGCATGACCGTGATCGCGCTCGCGGCGCACGCCCGGCCTCCGTCGAGCTCCTCGAGCGCCGACGTCGAGCAGCCGGTTCGTGATCTCGCCGTTGAACCGCGCCGACGACGATCGCGACCGCCGCGGCGTGCGCCGTCGGGCTCGCCCTCGATGAGCGCTGATAGTCGTCCGGGACGTCGAGCTCGCCGTCGGCATGCTGCTCGGCTCGCCGGCGCGCGGCGCAGCTGCGGCTCCTCGCTCCGCGTCGCTCCTCCTCGGCCGCAGGCGGCTCGCTCGCTCGTTCCTCGACCTCGTCGGCTCCGACCCGGCTCGCTCGCTCCGAGCTCGTCCACCTTCGTCGGTTCGCTCGGCCAACGCTCGCTCATTCGCCCTCCGGGCTCGTACTTCAGGTCCTGGTGATGAAGCCTGTGGCCGAGCTTGTCACGCTTCGTCGCGAGATAGCGCGCGTTCTCGGCGTTCGGCGTCGATCTCGATCGGCACCTGCTCGACGACCGTCGAGCCCGAAGCCCTCGATGCCGGTGATCTTCTTCGGGTTGTTCGTGAGGATGCGGATCGTCGTCAGGCCGAGGTCGGCGAGGATCTGGTTGCCGATCCCGTAGTCGCGCAGGTCGGCGGGAAGCCCGAGCTCGAGGTTCGCCTCGACCGTGTCGAGCCCCTGCTCCTGCAGCTCGTAGGCGCTGCAGCTTGTTGAGCAGGCCGATCCCGCGGCCCTCCTGCGCCATGTAGAGCAGCACGCCGCGCTCCTCGGCGCGCGATCCTGCGCCAGCGCCGGCTCGAGCTGCTCGCCGCAGTCGCAGCGCAGCGAGTGGAAGACGTCGCCGGTCAGGCACTCCGAGTGGACGCGGACGAGCACGTTCTCGGCGCCGTCGACGTCGCCCTTGACGAGCGCGACGTGGTGCTTGCCGGTCAGCGTCTCGCGGAAGCGCGACCGCCGTGAAGTCGCCGTACGCGGTCGGCAGCCGCGACCGTCGACGACGCGCTCGACGAGCTTCTCGTGCCGGCGGCGGTACTCGATCAGGTCGGCGACGGTGATCAGCTTCAGCCCGTGGCGCTCGCAGTACGGGACGAGGTCGGGGACGCGGGCCATCGTCCCGTCGTCGTTCATGATCTCGCAGACGACGCCGGCCGGGATCAGGCCGGCGAGCCGCGCGAGGTCGACCGCCGCCTCGGTCTGGCCGGCGCGCTCGAGCACGCCGCCGTCGCGGCGCGCGCAGCGGGAAGACGTGGCCGGGCTGGACGAGGTCGTGCGGGCTCGACGTCGGGGTCGATCGCGACCTGGATCGTGCGCGCGCGGTCGGCGGCGGAGATGCCGGTCGTGACGCCCTCGCGCGCCTCGACCGAGACGGTGAAGCGCGGTGCCGAGCGGCGCCTCGTTCTCGCTCGGTCATCTGGTCGGAGGCCGAGCTCGTCGCAGCGCTCCTCGGTCAGGCAGAGGCAGATCAGCCCGCGCGCCGTGCGTCGCCATGAAGTTGATCGGCCTCGGGCGTGGCGAACTGCGCCGCGATCGTCGAGGTCGCCCTCGTTCTCGCGGTCGGTCGTCGTCGACGACGACGACGAACTTGCCCTGCGCGGATGTCCTCGATCGCCTCCTCGATCGGTGGCGAACGCGCTCGTTTCGCTCGACTGTGTCATCCGAGGATCGTAGCCCCGGAGCGAGGCGCTCGACGTACTTGGCGAGCACGTCGACCTCGAGGTTGACCGCGTCGCCCGGCCGCCAGGCGCCGAGCGTCGTCACCGCGAGCGTGTGCTGGACGAGCGCGACGGCGAAGCCGTCGTCGTCGAGCGCCGCGACGGTCAGCGAGACGCCGTCGACGGTGATCGAGCCCTTCTCGACGCAGATAGCGGAGCAGCTCCGGCGCGGCGTCGATCCAGACCCGCGTGCCGTCGCCCTCGCGCTCGACCGAGCGGACGCTGCCGACGCCGTCGACGTGACCCTGGACGTAGTGGCCGCCGAGCGGGTCGCCGGCCCGCAGCGCGGGCTCGAGGTTCACCTCGCGCCCGCGAACGGCTTCGACGCGATCGCGAGCGTCTCGGCCATCGACGTCGAAGGCGAGCGTGCCCGTTCTGCGCGTCGGCGACCGTCAGGCAGACGCCGTCGACCGCGACCGAGTCGCCGATCTCGGCGGCGATCCGGCTCTCGACCACGAGCCGGCCTCCGTCGAAGGAGGCGACCCGGCCCCTCTCCTGCGACGATCCCGGTGAACATGGCCTGAAGGCTACTGAACAGCGGAAGCGGGCCCGTCTCCGGGCCCGCTCGCGATCGCCTCCTGGCGAAGCGCTAGACGCTTGCCAGTCCTGCCGAGACCGGAACCGCCGCCCGAGCCCGACCGCCATGAGCAGCAACAGCGCTGCACCGAAGGAGATCGAGGCGCCGATGCCGGCGTCGCTCCAGTTGAAGCCGTCCGACACTGACGTCGTGAGACCTGGGTCGATCGGACACCGGCAGAGCCGAGTGCTTCTGGTTCGCGCAGCGCTGCGCCCGCGGCGGTGATGCCGGGCCGGTTCTGGTACTGGCTTGGCCATGGCCATGCCAGCGCATGCCTTCGACCTCGAGCTGCGAGACCGGCGACTGGACGGACATCTCCGAGGCGATCGGCTGGTGACGCTGCGGCCCGGATGTATCCGGCCTGACTCCCGGGGTCGGCCCGTCGACGTAGTACGGCCTGCCTGTGCGGTAGGCGCCACGACGGCGGTGGCGAGCGCGAGACCGAGAGCGATTCTCTTGAGACGGAAATGCTTGCGGATCATCGTGGTGCTCCTTCCCCCTTCGTTTGCTGACTGGCCGAGCATCCCTCCTGCCGGTAACGAGAACCGTCACGAGGGACCCACCGCTCACCCATCGCCCAGTAACCCGCCCATCGCCTGGTCAGGAACCAGACACAGTTGTAGGTTCAGGCGAGCCGCGATGGACTACCGCATCCTCGGCCCCTCGAGGCGTTCGACCGGCGAGCGAGCGATCCCGCTCGGCGGCGCGACGACAGCGCGCCGTCCTGGCCCTCCTGCTCCTCCACGGGAACGAGACCCTGACCAGCGACGTCATCGTCGACGAGCTCTGGGGCGAGAAGCCTCCGCCGACCGCCGCCAAGGTGCTCCAGAACTGCGTCTCGGCCCTCACGGAAGGAGCTGCCGCCCGACACGATCCGGACGGTCGCCGGCGCCTACGCGCTCGACGCTCGAGGCCTGACGAGCTCGACCGCGACCGCTTCGAGCGCCTGCTCGCGGAGGGCCGGGCCGCGCTCGCCGAGCGACCACGCCGACGCGGCACGAGCAACTCCGACGCTGCGCTGGCGCTCTGGCGGGGAGCGCCGTTCGTCGGACTTCGCCTACGAGGCATTCGCAGGACGAGAGCAAGCTGCCTCGGCTCGATGAGCTGCACGTCGCGGCGCAGGCAAGATCTGGATCGAGGCGGAGCTCGCGCTCGGCCGCCACGACGAGCTCGTGCCGCAGCTCGAGTCACTCGTGACGCGATATCCGCTGCGTGAGCGCCTGCGCTGGCCAGCTCATGCCTGCGCTCTATTATCGCGCGCGGCCGGCGAGGCCGAAGCGCTCGAGGCATACCGCTGCGGCGCGGCGTACGCTCCTCGCCGAGCTGGGGATCGAGCCCGACGCCGCGCGCTGCGCGAGCTCGAGCGCGCAATCCTCGCGCAGGATCCCGCGCTCGAAGCCGGCCCGCCGGCAGGCGGACGCCCGGCACGCGGCCGGGCCGTGCGGCCGCGACACCCTCGCCGGCCGCGGAGCGACGCAGCTCGCGCTGCTCGGGGCCGGGCTCGACGATGCGCTGGCCGGGCGCGGACGTCTCTTCGTGATCGTCGGCGCCGCCGCCACTGGCAGAGACTCGGCTCGCGGACGAAGTCGCGAGCACCGCCAAGCGAACGCGGAGCCCGCATCCTGTGGGGACGCGGCTGGGACGGCGGCGGCGCACCCGCCTACTGGCCCTGGACGCCAGGCGCTGCGCGACGCCGGCCAGACGCTGGAGCTCGCGACGGAGCCGGCCGACGCCGAAGCACGGTTCCGCTTCTTCGAAGCTGTCACCGAGGCGCTTCGCGAACGGAAGCCGCGCGCAACCGCTGCTGATCGTGTTCGACGACCTGCAGGCGGCCGACGACGACGTCGATCGCTGCTGCTCGAGTTCGTCGCGACCGAGCTGCCGGAGATGTCAGCGCTCGTCGCTGGCACTCGGACGCCCGGAGACTGCGCGGCTCGACGAGCTCGACCGCCACGCGACGCGAACGCTCGAGCTTTAGCCGAGGCCGAGCCGGCGCTCAGGGCTCGTGGACATAGCCGCTCGAGCAAGAGGTCGTCACCGACCGGCTCGCGCGGTCAAACGCCGCAGCTGCACGGGAGCGAGCAGGTCCGGCGCGAACGCAGGACCGTTGCGGCGATCTGTCGGTGCGACGAACAGCAGCACCTTGTCGACGAGGTCGCCGCGCAGGAACGCACTCGGCGAGCGTCGGCGCCGCCCTCGAGCAGCAGCGACTGAACACCCTCCTGCCGCGAGCGCGGCGAGCTCGTCCGGCGAGCGCGCCGGTGCGCAGCTCGAGCCGCACGCCCGGCGGCAGCGGCCCGCGCCCGAACGCGAGCCGCCGCGGCTGGCGCTGACCGCATCGACGCCGCGCGCCGTCAGCTGCGGGTCGTCCGCGCGTACCGTTCCCATGCCGACCGCGACCGCGTCGACGTGCGCGCGCAGCTCGTGGACACGGCGGCGCGACTCCTCGCCGGTCACCCAGCGGCGCGCCGGGCACGGCGACGCGGCCGTCGAGCGTCAGCCGCGAGCTTGAGGACGACGAACGGGCGCTTCGCGGCGATCAGCGTCCGCCAGGCCTCGTTCTGGTGCGCGCGCGCTCGAACGAGTCCGCGTGCTCCGACCTCGACACCGGCCGCGCGCAGCACCTCGAGCCCGCCGCCCGCCTCGCGGGTTCGGGTCGAGCGAGCCCGCGACGACCTTCGCGACGCCCGCGGCGAGCACGGCCTCCGTGCACGGCGGCGTCGTCCCGTGATGCGCGCACGGCTCCATCGTCACGAAGAGCGTCGCGCCGCGCGCGCGTTCGCCTGCCGCCTCGAGTGCGATCGACCTCGGCGTGCGGTTCGCCCTTGCGTTCGTGCCAGCCCTCGCCGACGACCTCGCCGTCGCGCGAACGACGACGGCGCCGACGACCGGGATTCGGGTACGTCGTCCCGCGCCCGCGCTCCGCGAGCTCGAGCGCCCGTTCGAGGCTCATGCGAGCTCCTGCAGCAGCCGGCGGTAGGCGCGCGGCAGGTCCTCGCGACCGAAGATCGACGAGCCCGCGACGAAGAGCGACGCGCCGGCGTCGCGCACGGCCTTGATGTTCTCCGGCCGATGCCGCCGTCGACCTGCACGTGGACTTCCGGCGGCAGCACGGAGCGGACGCGTGCGGATCCGGTCGTAGCGCCTCCGGCATGAACTCCTGGCCCGAGTAGCCGGGCTCGATGCTCATGCACGAGGACCATGTCGACGCGCCGCCGAGATCGCAGCGTGCGCGGCGTACGCCGGGCTCGTCTCCGGCTTGAACGCGAGCGCCGATCTGCAGAGTCCAGTGCGCGCGCGCCGAGCGACGACGGCAGCGCAGATCGGGGCAGGCCTCGTAGTGGAACGGTGACGCTGTCGCCGCCGGCCCGCTTGATCGCGGCGAAGTGCTTCTCCGGCGTCTCCGTCATCAGGTGGCAGTCGACGAACGCCCCGCCGTCGTGGATGATGCGGCGAGATCCACTGCAGGACGATCGGGCCCGATCGTGACCGGCTCGACGAAGTGGCCGTCGCCGACGTCGAAGTGGAAGATGCGCACGCCCGCGCGGAGCAGCACGTCGATCTGCTCGCCGAGGCGCGAGAAGTCGGCCGCGTAGAGCGAGGGCTCGACCTCGACCGTCCGGATCCAGTCGTTCCAGCCCACGCGCTGCGAGTCTAGGTTCTGAGCCGGGCGATGAAGAAGCCCGCCGTCCCGTGGACGTGCGGCAGCGTGAGCAGGAACTCGGGCCGGCGCGGATGGCGGAACTGCGGCCACTCGTCGCCGAGCGGCTCGACTCTGCAGGCCGGACGCGTCGACGACCGCCTCGTTCTCCTCGGCGTTCATCGTGCAGACCGAGTAGACGATCGTGCCGCCCGGCTTCACGCGCTCGGCTGCGACCCGCAGCAGCTCGAGCTGGAGCTCCGGCAGCGGCTGCGCGCGCCAGCGCAGGTCGGGCCGCGCGCGCGAGCACGCCGAGCCCCGAGCACGGCGCGTCGACGAGCACGCGGTCGAAGCCGGTCGAGCTCGGGCGGCAGTTCGCGTCGCGTCGGCGTTCGACGACCGTGACGTTGTCCGCGCCGAGCCGGCGGCAGTTCTCCTCGCAGCTCGCGCGCACGTCCGGGATGGAGCTCGACCGCGACGACCTCGCCCGCGAGCATGCGTCGCCTTGCCGCCCGGCGCGGCGCAGAGGTCGAGCGCGCGCTCGCCGGCCTGCGAGCCGACGACGAGCCCGGCGAGCTGCGACCCGCGGCTCTGCGGCCAGATCCGCCCTCGCGCGAGCGCTCGCTCGTCGACCCGCTCGACGTGCAACGCGCCGGGAAGATCCGGTCGGGTCGCCCTCGACGTGCCCGGACTTGCGGCGGTTCAGCCGGACGACCGCTCCGAGCGGCTCGTTCTGCGCGCGCATCGAGCGCGAGCGCCTGCTCCGCGACCGAGCTCGCGCCACCAGAGCTCCGCGATCCAGTCCGGGTACGAGTGCTTGAGCGCCGCGGCCTCGGCCGTGTCCTCGGGAAGCGCGTCGAGCAGCCGCCGATCCCGTCGGCGAGCCTGCGCATGACGGCGTTCGTGAACGGCACCGCGCGCTCGAGCCGTGCGCGCGCGCACGAGCTCGACCGACTCGTTCACCGCCGCGTGCTGCGCGACGTCGGTGTAGCCGAGCTGGTACGCGCCGAGCCGCAGCGCGGCGCGCACCGGCGGGTCGAGCTTGCGGACCGGACGCTTGCCGAGCGTCTCGATCGCGTGGTCGAGCGTGCGCACGCGCTGCACCGTGCCGTACGCGAGCCGCTGCGCGAGCGCGCGGTCGCGCTCGTCGAGGTCCTTCGGCGGCCGCTGCGGAGCACGCGGTCCGCGTACGCGTCCTCCTCGAACACGCGCAGGACGACCTCGTACGCGCGCCCGGCGGCGGCGCGTCATCGCAGTCCGCGCAGGAACTCGTCGTACGTCATGCGCCGCTTGCCGTCCGGCTGCACCTCGAGCGGCTCGAGCTCGCCGTCGCGCGATGCGCGCCTTCCAGATCGTCACCGGCGCGCCCGTCGCAGCGTCGGCCCGTGCGCCGATGTGCGGCGAGAGCGCGCGGATGCGGTTGAGCAGCTCGTCGGGCGGGCGTCCAGGTCGAGCTCGCGGTCGGCGGCGGTGATCTTCTCCGCGTACGTCGCGCCCTCCTCGTCCTGCGGCGTGAACTCCGGCGTCGGGCGAGCACGCCGTCGAGCAGCGTCGACCGCGAGCTCGGCCGCTCGCGCGTAGACCGCGCCGGCATCGTCCTCGGTCGCCGATCGGGAACGCGCGCTGCGCGGCGATCGGGCCCGGCGTCGAGCTCCTCGACCGTGCGGTGGATCGTCACGCCGGTCTCGGCGTCGCCGGCCATGATCGCGCGCTCGACCGGCGCGGCGCCGCGCCAGCGCGGCAGCAGCGACGGGATGGACGTTCAGCCACAGCCGCTCGGCGAGCAGCGTCCTCCGGGATCGAGCAGCCCGTAGGCCGCGACGACGACGGTGTCGGCGCCGAGGTCGAGCCCCGGCTCGGGCCGCGTCGGGCTGCAGCACGGGAATGCCGAGCCGCTCCGCCACCTCCTTCGCGGGCGGCGCGCCGCGTCTTGCGCCCGCGCCCGCGCGGCGCGTCGGGCCGCGTCAGCAGCGCGCGTGATCTCGTGGTGCGCGGCGAGGCGCTCGAGGACGTCCGCTCCGAACGGCGCCGTCGCTGCGACGGCCAACGTGCTCACGTCAGCGGATGACGAGCCGCGGCCGCAGCGTTGCCGAGCGCTTCGCGGCGCGCCTCGGGCGTCGTGCGGTCGAGGATCAGCGTTCCGTCGAGGTGGTCGAGCTCGTGCTGCACGATCCGCGCGACGATCCCTTCGAGGTCGTAGCCGACCTCGTCGCCGCGCTCGTCACGGCCCTCGATCCGCACCGACGTCGAGCGCTCGACCGGCATCGTGACGCCCTGGATCGAGAAGGCAGCCTTCGTCGTCCGATCGTCCGACTCGTCGCCGCGACTGCACGATCTCGGGGTTGACGAGCGCGGCGACCTCGTCCTCCTCCGGCGCGAAGACGAAGACGCGCGCGGAGCACACCGACCTGCGTCGCCGCGAGACCGACGCCGTTCGCGTCCTTCATCAGCTCGCTCCATGCGCGTCGACGAGCCGCTCGCAGGTCGTCGTCGAACTCCTCCGACGGGCGGTGCCTTCATGCGCAGCGCGGGGTCCGGGTACTGCCGGATCTGGGCGAGCGCGAGCTGCCGCCGCGCCTCGTGCTCGGCGTCGAGCTCTCTCAGTTCTGACCTCTCCCTCGACCTTGCGCCACGCGGGCACACTAGCGGGGTGGAACGGCGTGAGCGCAGAGGCGATCATGCGGCAGGGCGCGACGCGTCCCGAGACGACGCGGGACCGCAGGGAGCGAGAGGCGCTCGAGGAGGATCCTCAAGGGCAACCCGCTCGCCGGCGAGCCGATTCGGCGACGCCTCAGGAACTTCCGGCCGGACGCGAGCGCGGCGATCTCCGCGCTCGCCGGGCCGACGCGCGTGGATGCGACGGCTGCGGGCGATCGAGCTCGCGGTCGACGCTGCACGAGGCTGGCGCTCGCGGAGGCGTGGCTCGGGTTGCGGAGGAAGTAGGCGGCGATCCGGCCCAGTTCGAGCGAGCGAATGGCGGGCGCTGGCGGAGCGCTGGGACTTCACCGACGTGAACGACCTGATCGAGCGCCACAACCGGCACTACCCGGCGGAGTCGAGACTCCCCGATGAACCCGCGCACCGGCGATTTCGTCCTGATCAACGGCCGCCCTATACGCGGGAGCCACTCGGACGCAGCCTGGATTCTGGAACGTTTCCCCGGGAAGTGCAGACTTAGGCCATGGACTCGCTCGCCGGACACTTCCTCATCGCCTCCCCCAGATCCTCGACCCGAACTTCCACCGTGCCGTGGTCCTGATCACCGCGCACTCCGACGAGGGGGCGGTCGGCCTGATCCTCAACCGCTGCTCGGAGGCGACGGTCGGCGAGGCGGTGCCGCAGCTGGCGCCGGTCACCGACCTCGACGACCCGGTCGTTCGTCGGCGGACCGGTGAACCCGGAGGGTGTCGCCGTGCTCGCGGAGTTCGAGGATCCGGACGACGCGCGGGATCGTCGTGCTCGACGACGTCGGCTTCGTCGCGCTCGAAGAGGCGCTCGAGGTGCGTGCGCCCGACCTTCGCGCGCGCGCGTTTTCGCTGGTGTCGCGGGCTGGGGACCGGAGCAGCTCGAGGACGAGCTCGAGCGCGACGACTGGATCATCGAGCCGGCGAGCATCGACGCGATCTTCACGGACGATCCCGACGGGCTCTGGAGCGACGTGCTCCGCCGCAAGGGCGGGCACTACGAGCTCGTCTCCCGGATGCCGCTCGATCCTTCTCTGAACTAGAGGCTCTGCGGATCCACGTCGACGACGGCCGTCGAGGCCGGCGCGGCGCATCGCCGGAGCGGCCGCGCTGAGCAGCCGGCCGCCTGCGCGGCGAGTGCGCGCGGCTGCTCCGTCTTCGCCACGAGCTGGGCGCGGTAGCTTGCCGCGCAGCCGCAGCAGCGGGCGCCGGGCCGAGCAGCGTCGCCCGGCGAGGCCTGCCTTCAGCCTCGCTCAGCGCCTGCAGCGGCGCATCGGGCTCCGGCCCGCTGACGACGATGCGGACGAGGTGGCTGAACGGCGGGTAGCCGAGCGCGCGACGCCGCTCGAGCTCGCTCGTCGAGGAAGCGCGTCGACGTCGTGACGCGCGGCGAGCTCGATCGCGCGCGAGTCGGGCTGGAACGTCTGGACGAGCACGCGCCCGGGCGCGTCGCGGCCGCTGCGGCCGGCGAGCTGCGTGAGCAGCTGGAAGGTCCGTTCCTCGGCGCGGAAGTCCGGCATGCCGAGGCCGGTGTCGGCGTCGACGACGGCGGCGAGCGCGACGCCGGCGAAGTGGTGGCCCTTCGCGACCATCTGCGTGCCGACGAGCACGACGCGGTCGGCCGTCGGCGAAACGCGTCAGCGCGGCGGCGAGCGCGCCCGGCTTCTCGACCGCGTCGGCGTCGAGCCGGATGCGCTCCAGCTCGGGCAGCTTCGCCTCGAGCTCGCGCTCGAGCCGCTGCGTGCCCGCGCCGAGCCGCGCGAGCTCGGTCGAGCCGCAGGCGGGGCACGTCTCCGGCGCGCGGCTCGCGTGTGCCGCAGTGATGGCAGCGGAGCCGGTCGTCGCCGTGCAGCACGAGCGCGACGTCGCAGTTCGTCGCAGCGCAGCGTCGTCCCGCACGCGCGGCAGTGCAGCGCGGGCGCGACGCCGCGGCGGTTGAGCAGCAGGATCGCCTTGCCGCCGTCGCTCCGCGATCGCGCCGAGCTCCGCGAGCAGCGGCGCCGACAGCGGGTAGCCCGCCTCGCGGCGCAGGTCGACGACGCGCACGGGCGGCAGCGGCCCGCCGAGGCGGCCGCCGAGCTCGAGCCGCTCGAGCGCCCCCAGCTCTCCGGCCGCGGCGTCGCGCTGCCGAACACCGCGACCGCGCCCTCGAGCGCGGCGCGCTTCGCGGCGACCGTGCGCGCGTCGTAGCGCGGATCGGACTCCTGCTTGTACGACGCGTCGTGCTCCTCGTCGACGCAGATCAGGCCGAGCCGCGCACCGGCGCGAAGACGGCCGAGCGCGCGCCGACGACGATCGGCGCCTCGCCGCTCGCGATGCGCTCGCGCTCGTCGCGCCGCTCCGCTTCGCTCGAGCGCCGGAGTGCAGGACCGCGATGCGCGTCGCCGAAGCGCGCGCGGAACCGGCCGACGGTCTGCGGCGTCAGCGCGATCTCCGGCACGAGCACGATCGCGCCGCGGCCTGCGCTCGAGCGCCGCCGCGCACGCCTGGAGGTAGACCTCGGTCTTGCCGCTGCCCGGTCGCGCCGTACAGGAGGAAGTTCGCGCGACTCGCCTGCGTCGAGCGCGCCGACGATCGCGCTCGAGCGCCGCCTGCTGTGACGCGCTCAGCGCGCGCAGGCTCGGCCTCGCCGGTCGAGCGCGTCGCGCTCGGCCGGTTGCGGCCGCTCTCCGCGCGCCTTCCGCTGCACGCGGTGCGACGAGCGTCGAGCGCGCGGCCGGGCGTCGAGCCGTAGTAGTCGGCGATCCAGAGCGCGAGCTCGACGAGCGCGCGGCGGCAGCTCCTCGACGACCCGCTCGACCGGCGACGTCTCGATCCCTTCGGCGGCTGCGACGTCGACCTCGGTCACGACGCCCGCGCTGCGTCGAGTTGCCGAAGCGCACCTCGACGACGCGCACCGGGCCGACGTCGTCCGGGACCTCGTACGTGAACTCGCGCGCGAGCGCGCGCGGCGGTCACGAGCGGATAGACCGAGGCGTAACGGGTCACCCGGCCAGCCTACGGCCGGGGTGTGACGCTAAGCGCCCTGCGGCGACGAGGATGAAGTCGGTTGCGAAGCCGAGGAAGAGCCCGAGCAGGATGCCCCAGGTGACGAGCGTCTTCGGCGCGAGCGCGCGGCACGACGTTCAGCGAGCTCGATCACGACGTAGAGGATCGAGCCGGCGGCGAGCGCGAAGAAGAGGATCGACACCGCCTCGCTGACCCACGCCTGGCCGACGAGCGGTGCCGATGAACGTCGGGCCGCCGCCGATCAGGCCGAGCAGGGCGAGGAACGCCCAGCTCGGCCGCTCCTCGTCGCCGGCGAGCGGCGCGCACGATCCCGAAGCCCTCGGTCGCGTTGTGCAGCGCCGAAGCCGATGATCAGGACGATCGCGAGGCTGATCTCGTCCGCCGCGGCCGACTGGCCGATCGCGAGGCCCTCGGAGAAGTTGTGCAGGCCGATGCCGGTCGCGATGAAGCACGCGCGAGCCAGCTGGCCGGGCGACATGCCGACGAAGTGGTGCTCGCGCTCGAACTCGGCGGTCGAGGCCGCGCCCGGGCCGAGCAAGCGCCTGGCGGCGGCGTGCGCTTCATCCAGACGTCGTAGTAGACGAGGCTCATCAGCCCGACGCGCGAAGCCGCCGGCGAGGAGGAACGCGAGCCAGAGCGAAGCGCCCGTCGTTGCCGTCCGTGAGCGCGGCCTCGACCGGCTCGACGGCGCGCGCTCGAGCACGTCCCAGAAGAGGAAGATCAGGATGCCCGGTGGCGATCGCGGCGAGGAACGGCCTTCGTCTCGGCGGTGACGCTCTGCATCCGGCCGATCGGCAGGCCGAGGAAGATCGTGAAGCCGGCGATCGGCGCCGAGGCAGAAGTGTCTGTCGCCGTGCTCATGTAAGGCGTGACCTTACAGACGGCTGTACGATCATCGAGCAGGATGGCGCAAGGACATTCGGTCGACGAGTACCTCGGAGACGATCTACTTCCTCGCCTTCCCGATCGGCGAGTACCGGCCCGCCGAGCGGCGTCGCCGACGCTCGCCTCGCGCGTGGCCGAGATGCTCGGCGTCTCGCGCGCGTCGGCCGGCGAGATGCTGAAGCGGCTCGAGGCGGAGGGCTCGATCGAGCGCGGCGAGCACAAGGAGGCGCTGCTCACCGACGACGGGACGCGAGCGCGCCGAGCGCGTCGTCCGCAAGCACCGGATCATCGAGCGGCTGCTGACCGACTTCATGGGCTACACGGCCGGCCGAGGCGCACGTCCACGCCGACGAGCTCGGCGACACGTTCACGGACGACATGGTCGAGCGGATCGACGAGCGGCTCGGCATCCCGACCGCTGCCCGCACGGCTGGCCGGTCGACCCGGACGTTCGAGCAGGCGGAGAACGCGGAGCTGGCGCCGCTCGCCGACCTCGAGCCCGGGCGCGCGCGCGACGATCGTCCGGCTCGCCGAGCACGACGGCGAGCTCCTGCACTGGTTCTACGACGAGGGCCTCGTGCCCGGCGCAGCGAGATCGAGGTCCGCGAGGCCGCAGCCCGCCGCGGGCCAGTTCACGGTGCGCGCTGAACGGCAGCGAGCGCGCGATCGGCGAGAAGGCCGCAGCCGGGCCTCTTCGTCCGCCCCGCGTAGCAACAGCCTCCGAGGCGGACAAGGCCAGAAACGGCGCGTTCCAGGGACAGTCCCTGGAACATGCCGTTCGCGGACACGTCACGTGCCTGGCACCGGACTGGGCCGACGGAGCCACGTGCCAGGGACAGTCCCTCCGGTTAACGGAGGGAGGAACCAGAGCCGATATGGCAGGCATGAGCGCCGTGCCGACCACGCGCTGCCCGAAACGCGGCCGAGCCTCTCACCGTTGCGCGCACCTCGCGGGCCGCATCGCGCTGCCGCTCGTCTTCGTCGCCGCGACCATCGTACCACGTCCTCCAGTCGCGCGGCCACGCCACACCGCGACCGTGTTCAACGACGAGCTGCTGTACGCGAAGCTCTCGCAGGCGATCGCGGCGGGACACGGCCTCTCGATCCGCGGCGAGCACATCTTCTTCCCCGCCCCGCTCTCGTCGCTCGTGCAGGCGCCCGCCTGGCTGCTCGGCTCGATGCCGAACGCCTACGCGGCCGCCAAGATCCTGAACGCCGTCGTGATGTCGGCCGCGGTCTTTCCCGCGTACTGGCTTGCGCGCCAGCTCGTTCGGCCGTGGTTCGCGATCCTGACCGCGATCGCAGCCGTGACGACGCCGGCGCTCGTCTACCACGCCTACCTGATGTCGGAGGCGCTCGCGCTACCCGGTGTTCCTCGTCACCGTCGCCGTACTCGCTGCGCGCGGTCACGAAGCCGTCGCGGGCAATGGCCATCGCCGTCCCGCTCGTCTGCCTGCTCGCCGTCGCGACCAGGCGTCAGTTCCTCGCCCTGCCGCTCGCGTACCTCGCCGCGGTCGCGCTCTGCGGTCGCGGCGACTATCGGCGGCATCTGCGCTCCCGTCGCGCTCACGGACTGCCTCGTCGCGGCTGCTCGTCGGGCGTCCCGGGCGCGCTTCGGACAGTACGGCGAGGCGACGCACCTCGGGCATCGCCCCGCGCGCCGTCGCGCACTGGGCCCTCGACGACCGGTCGTTGCCTGCCGTACTCCCTCGGCCTCGCGATCGTGCCTGGGCGCGTGTCTTCGGGGTGGGCTTCATGCTGATTCGGCCGGGCGCGCAAGGTGCGAGCAGGCCTTCGCCGTGCTTGCGGTCAGCTGCACGACGTTGTTCATGCGGACAGGCTGCCCTGATTGCCGCAGGTGAGGCGAACCGCGACCGCTCGAGCGCTACGCTCTTCTACGTCACGCCGCTGCGTCTTCATCGCCTTCTTCCGCCTACGTCGAGCGCGCGGTGCCGCAGCCTCGTGCGTACATCTCGCCGCGACGTGCATCGGGTGCGGTCTGCGCTCTCGTAAGTGTCGTTCCCGGGCCTGACCGGCACCGCTGCGTACTTCTTCGACTCGGTCGTCGCTGACCGCGTTCGCGCGCGTCTGCACTCGCGACTCGGCCTCGCTGAGCGCGTCGCCGCTCTATCACGCTCGCCCCGACTGGCGATCGCGGCGCTGCGTCGCCGGCCGCTGGACGCCGCGGCGCCACCGCAGCTCGTCGGCCGCTGCTCGCGATCGCGATCTCCGCCTCGATGAGCGTCGGCTGTCTACGCGACCGACCGGCTCGTCGACCGGATTCAGCGCACGGATGTTCAACGCCATCGCCTGCGGACTGGCCTCGACCGCTCGCGGCTCGGCCCGGCGACGCTACCTCGCTCTCCGCCGCAGCCGAACTACTTCATACGGCACGTACCTCGAGTCGCTGGAACCGCGACCTGCGCGTCGCGTCGTCCGTGCTCGACACGCAGCCGCCAGATCCGTTCCTGAGCACGCGGTCGCGCGCATCGCGCGTGACGGTCACTCTCGAGCTCGAAGCGGAACCCGCCAAGGCGCAGACGCTCGATCGTCGAACGTCGTCCGGCGACGACGATCGGTCTCGAGGGCGCGATCGTCGCGCGCCCGCGCACCGGCCTGCGTCGCCTATCGCGTTCCCGCGCACGCGCCCACGTGAGCTGGCTCAGCGGCAGGACTGCGCGCCCGACGCGCTGGACGGGTCACCAAGCCTGCCGCTACCGAGGCGTGGCCGATCGCGCAGAGGCCGCTACGAGCTGAACGCTCGACGTCCCGCCGGGCACGCCGCCGCGCGCAACGATCAGCGATCGGCGAGCGCGTCTATCGTCATGCGCGCCGGAACGCCGCGCCGAATCGCCGTGCCGACCGCGAAGGCGCGCCGCTCGTGATGATCGATCGACCGTGCCGAACGCACTCGCTCGGCGGCCGCGTACCTCGGCGTGAAGGTGCGCTCGCGTGCGCTTCTGACCGACGCCGCTGTAGACCGACGCGCGCCGCCTCGCGCAGCGTGTCGCGCCTTGTCGGTGCGCTCCCACGTGAAGTCGCGGTCGTCGCGGCCGAAGTGGCCGTACGCGGCGGTCTTCGCGTAGATCGGGCGGCGCAGGTCGAGGTCGCGCAGGATCGCGGCCGGGCGCAGGTCGAAGTGCTCGCGGACGAGCTGCCTCGATCCGCGTCGACCGGCGATCGTGCTCGGTGCCGAAGCGTCTCGCACCGCGATCGAGACCGGATGCGCGACGCCGATCGCGTACGCGACCTGGACCTCGCAGCGGTCGGCGAGGCCCGGCCGCGACGACGTTCTTCGCGACGTAGCGCGCCGCGTAGGCCGCCGAGCGGTCGACCTTCGTCGGATCCTTGCCGGAGAACGCGCCGCCGCCGTGCCGGCGCCGCGCCGCCGTAGGTGTCGACGATGATCTTGCGGCCGGTCAGGCCGGTGTCGCCCATCGGGCCGCCGATCACGAACTTGCCGGTCGGGTTGACGTAGACGAAGTCGCGGTCGCCGAGCAGCGCTTCTCGTCGTAGAGGTCGCGCGGCAGGATCGGCTGCGAGGACGTGCTCGACGAGGTCGGGCTTGATCAGCGTCTCGGCGTCGAGCCCGTCGCGGTGCTGCGTCGAGATCGAGCACGCGCTCGATCTCGACCGGCCGCTGGCGTCCGTGCTCGTCGACCTCGTAGCGGACCGTCACCTGCGCCTTGCCGTCCGGCCGCAGGTACGGCAGCATCGTCCGCCTTGCGCACCTCGGCGAGCCGCTTGCAGATGCTTGTGCGCGAGCATGATCGGCAGCGGCATCAGCTCGTCCGTCTCGTTCGACGCGTAGCCGAACATCATTCCCTGGTCGCCGGCGCCGACCTGGTCGAGCGGATCGTCGTCGCCGGGTCGTGCTGCACCTCGTACGACTGCGTCGACGCCCTGCGCGATGTCCGGGCGACTGCTCGTCGATCGCGACGACGACGCCGCACGTGTCGGCGTCGAAGCCGTACTCGGCGCGCGTGTAGCCGATCTCGCGCGATCCGCTCGCGCACGAGCTGCGGGATGTCGACGTACGTCGTCGGTCGTGATCTCGCCGGCGACGACGACGAGGCCGGTCGTGATCAGCGTCTCGCAGGCGACGCGGCCCGTCGGGTCGTCGGCGCAGGACGGCGTCGAGGACGACGTCCGAGATCTGGTCGGCGATCTTGTCCGGATGGCCCTCGGTGACCGGATCTCGAGGTGAACAGAACTCGTCGCGCGGCTCATGGGGCTGCGCGAGAACTGCCCGAGCGCTACTTGATGCGGAGGAAGAAGAGTCACCTGGAGCTCGTGCAGCGGCTCACGCGGCGTACCTCGGACCGCGGGCGCGCCAGCGGCTTGCAGGTCCGGCGCGATGCCGGCGGGGATCCTGCCGCCGCCCAACCGCTGGACGACCGGGATCGTGCCGTGGATGTCGACGTACAGGACGACCTTCGGGGCTTTTGGTCGGGGAGACCGGAGCTCTTGGCGGCGCTCTGGCGGCTCGGGGCTCTCCATGAGCTCTTGCCGCCGTGTCTTCGCGAAAGCTGATTCCCGACCAGGAGATCACGCGCGACGAGTCCTGCCGTTCACGTTCGCGTAGTGCGGTGCCCTGGCCCTGGGAAAAGCCCATCGACGAGTCGGCTTCGATCACCGCCGCGCCTCCCCGTCGACGCCGTGTCCCGGCGCGCCGCGTGATGAACGCGGACCTCCGGGGAGGCGACCACCGGCCGGGCGGACGGTGGAGGCAGCAGCGTTCTCGCCCTGCAGAATCGCATTGTCAGCGAAGATCCGCCCCAGCGCAGGCCGCCGAGCCCTTGAAGCCGGACTGCTGCAGCCGATGGCGACCGCTCGCGCTTCGAGCCCCGCAGGAGCATCCCTCTGGCGCCGCGGAATGCGAGATAGAGCGACGTGCAATCCTTCGGCACCAGCTTCTACAGACTGCCGTCGGATCCGATGCGCCAAGTCGCGCCCTGCTTGCCGGGCGTGCCGCTGAACAGGCGTCGTGTCCGCACGGGCAACCAGCCGTCGGACTTCGCGCGCACGCTCATCAGCAGCCAGTCGAGCGTTCCGAGCTTTGTCGAAGTAGGACGCGCAGTCCGGCGCCGGGACGTTGCGCGCGGCCGCCATCACGCGGGGCCATTATTTTAGCAGGCGGCAAGATGCCGTCTCCTGCCTTGCCCATCGCCGACGAGAGAACGTCTTGTCCGCGGAGAGCGTGTGCTTCGCCGACGTCACTTGCCTGCTCGAACGCGTCGATCGTTGCCCTGCTTGTCGGAGACGACCGTCCAGCCGTGGAACTCGTGGTAGAGGAGCTTCGCTCGAACGGGTCGATCGTGTGTTGCCCTTCTTCACGAGCCGCTCGAACGCACCCTGGGTCCTTCGGCGGCTGCAGCAGCCCCACGTCGTCTCGATTCGGATGCGCGAGGTCGAGCATGACCGACGTCCATCTCCGGACCGAGCGCGGGCTGACGTCCGCGCTCCCAGTCGAGACCCTTCTTCTGCAATCTGCGCGTTGCGTCGAGTCGATCGCCTTCTGCTTGTCGGGGAACTTGTTCGCCAGCGCGCTCGACCTGCTGCCATTGCGACGAGCCGAGGTCGAGTCGATCGTCACGAACAGCGGTACCGAGGCGGGCACGAGATCGGCGGCGCCGGAGCTCGGATTGGTCGTACCGCCGCAGCCGGCAGAGTGCCAGCGCGGCGACGGCGAACAGTCCGGCGAGCTTTAGCGGAAGGTGAGCCCTGGCCTCGACGCTGCTCGTCGAGCCGGAGCGGGGCGCCGAATGCGACGAGCGTCTGGAACTTGGTCGAGCTTTTCGATAATCGCCGGCTTCGCCTGTCCTTTCCCGCCTGTGAGCCGCTCGCCGTCAGCCTGACAGCGAGCGTCCGAGGGCGGTGAGCCGTTGGATCTGTCTGCGTACGCCAGCCATGTGACCTTGGCGGGGACATCGGCTGCGGCGAGCGTCATCTTGAACGACGCTGATCGTTGGTGATCGACCCACTGCCAGGACTGGTGCCGGGAGCTGCGGTGGTGAGGAGAACGACCTTCCCATGCCGTCTCGACATGCAGCGGCTGGCATGTTCCTCGGCCTTCGCGGCGACTCACGCGAAGCGCCGTTGCCGCAGCGACAGGGATCACCTGGATGAACTTCGAGCGTGACGACCGGGATGAGCGTGCCCGGCAGGAGGTAGCACGCCCTCGCCGCCGACGGAGCCGCAGGCTGGTGACGAACGGTGGCAGCGACGTCCGGAGCAACGGCTCGCTCTGGACGCGTGCGAGCAGCTGGTTCACATCTCTTGAACGAGACCCGAGAATCGCGCCCGAGGGCACGACCGCGGAGCAGGGTCGGCTCGGTAGGCCGCCGGCGACGTTCCTCCGGCGCGGCGCGAGCCTTCGATCTGCAGCGCAGTCTTGTCCGCCGTGAAGCAATACGTAACT
>ERZ1370068.1692-contig-11610_pt1 | contig 55013 bp, 92 predicted proteins | sample MGYA00561227_ERZ1370068 | MGnify/ENA primary metagenome ERZ1370068 (study PRJEB38410, sample SAMEA6850437) | metagenome | study: Metagenomic assessment of the ecological functions of the soil: analysis of the soil microbiota associated with the... | reverse complement strand
ATCGGGCTCGGCTCAAATCTGCTCGTGCGCGACGGCGGCATCGGTGGCGTGGTGATCCGGCTCGGTCGCGGCTTCGGCGACATCAAGATCGAGAGGACAATCGCGGCTCCGCGCCGGCGCCGCCGTGCCCGACGTGAAGGTCGCCCGCGCCGCTGCCGATGCCGGCATTGCCGGCCTCTTCCTTCTATCGCGGCATCCCCGGCTGCGTCGGCGGCGCGCTGCGCATGAATGGCGGCGCCCATGGACGCGAGACCTGCGAGGTGCTGGTCGAGGCGCGCGCGGTCGACCGCGCAGGGCAGCGTCGCATGTGCTCCCGTGGCGGAGCTGCATTACGCACTATCGCCATTGCGGCGCGCCGGAGGATCTCATCTTCACCGAGGCGCTGTTCCAGGGCGAGCCTGGCGAGCCTGCCGCGATCCTCGCCGAGATGGACGACATCGCCGGCCTACCGAGAGCAGGCGCAGCCGATCAAGAGCCGCACCGGCGGCTCGACCTTCAAGAACCCGCCTGGGCACAAGGCCTGGCAGCTGATCGACGCCGCGGGCTGCCGGGGCTTGCGCGTCGGTGGCGCGCATGGTCTCGGAGATGCATTGCAACTTCCTCATCAATGAGGGCGAAGCCACCGGCGCCGACATCGAGGAGCTCGGCGAGACGGTGCGCGCGCGGGTGAAGGCGACGAGCGGCATCGAGCTCGAATGGGAGATCAAGCGCCTCGGCGTTGCCACGATGACCTCCGAGGTTTCATGCTTCGAGACGCGCTCTTCCGAGCGCTCCTCAGCATGAGGAGCTAATCCTCACCCTGAGGAGGGCCGAAGGCCCGGTCTCTGAAGGGTGAGGCCACCATCCTCCAAGCAGGGGAAGACTCATGACGAACACACAAACCCACGTCGCGGTGCTGATGGGCGGCTGGTCGTCGGAACGGGAAATCTCGCTCCGCTCCGGCGAGGCCTGCGCCAAGGCGCTCGAAGCGCAAGGCTACCGCGTGAGCCGCCTCGATGTCGGGCGCGACGTGGCGACCGAGCTCACCGAGCTTCGCCCCGACGTCTGCTTCAACGCGCTGCATGGCCGCTTCGGCGAGGATGGCTGCATCCAGGGCGTGCTGGAGACGCTCGGCATCCCCTACACCCATTCAGGCGTGCTCGCTTCGGCGCTCGCCATGCATAAGGAGCGGGCGAAGGCGGTGCATGCGCGCCGCCGGCGTGCCCGTGGCCGAAAGCCTGGTGCTCACCCGCGCCGAAGCCGCCCGCGCCCACGCCATGAAGCCGCCTTACGTGATCAAGCCGGTGACGGAAGGGTCGAGCGTCGGCGTGCTTCATCGTGCGCGAGGATCAGCGCCATCCCCCGCAGGAGCTGCATGCCGCCGACTGGACCCTCGGCGAGGAGCTGATGGTCGAGCGCTATATCCCTGGCCGGGAGCTCACCTGCGCCGTCATGGGGGAGGAGGCTTTGGGGGTGATCGAGATCTGCCCGGCAGAGGGGCTCACCTTCTACGACTACACCTCGAAATACGCCCCGGAGGCTCAATCCACGTGCTTCCGGCGCCGCTTTTACCAAATGTTTACCAATTGGTACAGAAGCTGTCCCTGGCGGCTCATAGGGCACTGGGTTGCCGTGGGGTCAGCCGTTCCGACTTTCGATCTGACGATCGGGGCGGCGGCGAGGGGGAAATGATCTGTCTTGAGGTCAATACCCAGCCAGGCATGACGTCCACGTCGCTCGTGCCGGAGCTTGCGGCTCACAGCGGCCGCTCGTTCGGCGAGCTGGTCCGCTGGATCCTGGAGGATGCGTCGTGCAATCGGTAGGCCCCAATAAGGGGCGACGCCAGATACGGAGATCGGAAGACGCGCTGCTCGCGCGCAGCATCGCCGTGCCTGCCCGCAAGTTTCTCCGGTCTGTCTCTGCCTGGATCTGGCCTGGCGAAGCGCGCGACCTGGCGGGGCGGCGCTTCACCGTGGCAGCGGCGCCTGGCGCGTCGTCACCGTGCTTCTGCTCGCCGGCGCCGCAGGCTATGGATTTTGGGTGAGCGGAGAGGACGGCCTCTACGGCCAGACGAAACGCGGCGCCGAGGCTCTCACCATCGCCGCCGGATTCGGCGTCAAGCGCATTACCGTCGAGGGCCAGCAGCACATCACCGACGCCGAGCTGACCAAGGCCCTTGGCGCCGGCCCCGGCACCCTGATGCTCTCCTTCGACACCGACGCGGCCAAGCAGCGGCTGGAGAAAGCGCCGTGGGTGAAGCACGCGCAAGTCATGCGGCTTCTGCCGTCGACGCTTCAGGTCGTCATCGAGGAGCGTGTTCCCTTCGCCGTGTGGCAGTCGCGCGGCCAGACCTATGTGGTCGATGCCGAGGGTGCCGTGATCGCTCCAGCCGTGCGTGAAGCCTATGCCAGCCTTCCGCTGGTGGTGGGCGAGGGCGCCGGCAAGAACGCCGCCGATCTGCTCGCGACGCTGAAGCCCTTCGATAGCTTGACCAAGCAGGTGGTCGCCGCGACGAGGGTCGGCGACCGGCGGTGGACGCTGAGGCTGTCCTCCGGCATCGACATCATGCTTCCCGACGACGGCGTCACCGACGCGCTCAACACCCTGATCGGGCTCGATCGGAACCGCAATCTGCTCGCCCGCAACATCGCCGCGGTCGATCTCCGTCTCGCCGACCGGGTGAGCGTGCGCATCCGCGAGCACGGCCGAGCCGGTGATGCCGGAGAGCGGCAGCACCGTTCCTGACGTGCCGACGGCAAGCACCAAGCGAAATACCTGAGTGGGGGTCGGGGGATGGCGCAGACAGGTCTCAATCGTGGCAAGCGACAGCGCATCGTCACCGCGCTTGACGTGGGCACGAGCAAGATCTGCTGCCTGATCGCCAGGACCTGGTCGGCTCCCGACTGGCTCGAGGTCGCCGGCGAAGGCGTGCAGTTCGAGGTGCTGGGCTTCGGTCATCATCGCGCCGAGGGCCTCAAAGGCGGCATGGTCACCCATCTCGACCGCGCCGAGCATTGCATCCGCTCCGCCGTCGACACCGCCGAGCGCATGGCCGGCATCATCGTCGAGGAGGCCCATGTCGCCGTCACCTGCGGCCGGCTGAAGAGCGAAAGCTTCTCGGCGAGCGTGGCGCTTCCTTCAGGCGCCGTGCGCGAAGACGATACGTTGCGCATCATCGCCGGCGCCCGCCAATACGCCGCCCGCGAGAAGCGCACGGTGCTGCACGCGCTGCCCACCGGCTACCGTCTCGACGACCATAACGGCATCCGCGACCCGCTCGGCATGTGCGGCGAGCGGCTCGGCATCGATATCCACGCCGTCACCGCCGACGAGGTTGCCATCCGCAATCTGTCGCTCTGCGTCGAGCGCTGTCATCTGGCGGTGAGCGGTCTCGTCGCGGCACCTTACGCGAGCGCGCTTGCGCGTGATCACGCCGGATGAGGCCAAGCTCGGCGTGGCCTGCATCGATTTCGGCGCCGGCACCACCACGCTCTCGGTGTTCTCCGACGGGCATTTCATCCACACCGATGCCATCGCGCTCGGCGGCGCCGGCATCACCACCGACATCGCCCGCGCGCTCGGCGCCCCGCTTGAGCATGCCGAGCGCCTGAAGACGCTGCATGGCAGCGCCTTCGCCACGCTTTCCGACGAGCGCGAGATCATCACCTTCCCGTCCGTTGGCGAGAGCCAGCGCGGCGTCATGAATCAGATCAGCAAGGCCCAGCTCGCCGTGCTCATCCGCCCGCGCGTCGAGGAGATCCTCGATCTCATGCGCCGCCGGCTCGCCTCTTGCGCGCATGCCTCCGAGGCCGCGCAGACCTTGGTGCTGACCGGCGGCGGCAGCCAGCTCACCGGTCTCGCCGAGCTTGCCTCCAACATGTTTGGCCGCCCGGTGCGCCTCGGGCGCCCGCGCACCCTGAACGGCCTGCCTGAAGGTGGCAGCGGTCCGGATTTCTCGAGCGCCGTCGGCGTCCTCAAGCAATGGGCGCGCGGCGACGACAAGCTTTCCGGCCGTGCCGAGCAGCGCTTCTTGCGTACCGGCACCGGCTATCTCGCACGCGTGAGTGAGTGGATTAGGGACAACTTCTAGCCAGGCTGAAAAGCACTAGACGAAAGATCAAGAAAGAAGGCCGCTATGACGATCAATCTCAAGGTTCCAGATCTCACCGAGCTCAAGCCGCGGATCACCGTGTTCGGTGTGGGCGGAGCGGGCGGCAATGCCGTCAACAACATGATCGCCTCCGGCTTGCGCGGTATCGAGTTTGTGGTCGCCAACACCGACGCCCAGGCGTTGTTGAGCTCGAGCGCCGAGCGCCGCATTCAGATGGGCCACCACGTGACCGAGGGCCTCGGCGCGGGCTCCAAGCCGGACATCGGCGCGGCGGCGGCGGAAGAGGCGATGGCCGACATCAAGGCGCATCTCGCCGGCTGCCACATGGCGTTCATCACCGCCGGCATGGGAGGTGGCACCGGCACCGGCGCCGCCCCGGTCATCGCCCGGGCGTCGCGCGAGGAAGGCATCCTCACGGTCGGCGTGGTGACCAAGCCGTTCCAGTTCGAAGGCCAGCGGCGCATGCGCGCGGCCGAAGCGGCATCATGGAGCTGCAGAAATACGTCGACACGCTCCTCATCATTCCGAACCAGAATCTGTTCCGCGTGGCCAACGAGAAGACGACCTTCGCCGATGCCTTTGCCATGGCCGACGACGTGCTGCGCGCCGGCGTGTCGCTGCATCACCGACCTGATGGTCAAGGAAGGCCTGATCAATCTCGACTTCGCCGACGTTCGCACCATCATGGCCGGCATGGGCAAGGCGATGATGGGCACCGGCGAGATCGAGCGGCGACCGCCGCGCCATCGAGGCGGCGGAAGCTGCGATCTCCAACCCGCTGCTCGACGACGTGTCGATGAAGGGGGCAAGCGGCCTGCTCGTCTCCATCACCGGCGGCAACGATCTCACCCTGTACGAGGTCGACGAGGCGGCAAGCCGCATCCGCGAGGAAGCCGATCCGGAAGCCAACATCATCGTCGGCGCCACCTTCGACGACGAGCTCGACGGCTCGATCCGCGTGTCGGTGGTGGCGACCGGGCTTGGCCAGCTCTCCGGCGAGGGGTTCAAACCGGCACCGAGGGATCGGGAGAGTTTGAGCCAGCGCCTGGCAGGGCTTGCCAGCATGCCGACGCCGATGCCGGCTCTCGCGCCTGCGCCGCCGCCTGTGAAGTTCGAGCCGGCCAAGCCTGCTCAAGCTCGGGTTACGGCGGAAGCGCCGAACGACGCGCAAGTGTGGCGCGGGCCGGGCAATGTGACGATCGAGCGCCGTCCTCCGCAATTGGCGGCAAGCGCGCTGCCGCAAGGCGTGCAGCCGCAGCGTCCGGTGCCGCCGGTGCAGAGCTTCGTGCCGGCGCCGCCGGCGACGGCTCAGCGCCCCGTCCGGCGCATGCCCAATGTCGAGGAATTTCCGCTTCCGGTGCAGAACGAGATCAAGGCGCGTTCTGGTGCCGCGCCTTCGCCGGGGCTTGCCGAGCAGAAGAGGAAGGTCGGCTTCCTCGAGCGGCTGACGGGCGTCGCCCGCCATCGCAAGGACGAAGATGCCGCCATGCCGGACAAGCGCGAGCCGGAGTTCGGCGCGCCGAAGCCCGTGCCCATGATGCCGAAGCCGGTGGCACCGAAGCCGGTCGAGGCTCTGCCCAAAGGCCTGAAAATCGAGCGGCCCGATGCCGAAAGCGTGGTTGCCGCCGCGCCGAAACGGATCGAGTCGCAGCCGAATGTCGTCTCGCTGGAGACGCGGGAGCCGGTCGACAGATCACCTGTGGATGACGACCTCGAAATCCCAGCATTTCTGCGCCGGCGGGCGAAGTAAGGGCGCGTGAGACGAGTCAAAAAGTGTCGAAAGCAGGCGGAGTCAACGAGCGGAAAAGGCTGAGTTGTCAGTGGGTTAGGGGTAGGCGTAAAGCGGTAACACATTGAAAGAAACCGTGATTTGTCGCACCCATACCCGGGGGTTAAGGTTCCTCATTGATTGATCTCTTTGTCTAACAAGGCATGAATGCCGAAGACGAGGGGTCAACGGGGGCTCGGGGGTACTAGCCTTCGAGCCAGAGGGAACTCAAAGAACGGCTTGGGGGCCATGAAGGGATTTATTGGGGCACGGCAAACTACGCTTGCCAGCGAAATCTCGATTACGGGCACGGGGGTTCACAGCGGAGCACCTGTCTCCATCATCCTTTATCCGGCTGATGGCGACACTGGGCTACGCTTCCTTCTCTCCAACGGCGACGCCGAGAGCACCGAGATCACTGCCGATCAGCGGTACGTGACTGGCGTAACGCTGTGTACCGTGCTTGGCGACGGCAACGGCGCCTCGGTGGCGACCGTCGAGCACCTGCTTGCCGCGCTGCGCGGCCTTGGCGTCGACAACGCCCTGATCGAGATCGACAGCCAAGAAGTCCCGATCATGGACGGCAGCTCGGCGCAATTCGTCGAAGCGCATCGACGAGGCAGGGCTGGTCGAGCTCGATGCTCCCCGCCGCTACCTGAAAGTTCTGAAGAGCATCGGCGTGGAGGATGGCGGCGCTTCCGGCGAGCTCACCCCGCATAATGGTTTCCATCTCGACGTCGAGATCGAGTTCGACTGCGCCATGATCGGCCGCCAGAGAATCGAGATCGATCTCAATCCAGGCTCCTTCCGCCGCGAGCTCTCCCGGGCCCGCACCTTCGGCTTCATGAAGGACGTGGAGCGCCTGTGGGCCGCCGGTCTCGCGCTCGGCGCCTCTCTCGAAAATACCGTCGCCATCGGCGACGACCGCATCATCAACCGCGAAGGTCTCCGCTATTCGGATGAGTTCGTGCGCCACAAGGCGCTCGATGCCGTTGGCGACCTCGCCCTTGCCGGTGCGCCGATCCTCGGCTCCTACCGGTCCCGTCGCGGCGGCCACCGCCTGAACAGCCTCGTGCTCAAGGCGCTGTTCGCCGATGCCGAGGCCTGGACGCTGGTCGAAGCTCCGCGGCCGTTCCGCGAGGTTCGCCACGCCGAGCTCAGCCACCGCCTGCGCTGTTGCGAATTTCGCGGCCGAGCGGAGCTAGGGGCCAAGCCACCTTCCTGATTGCCTGCGTTCGTTGCGCGTGACGTCGACCGTTGCCGCGCCCGTGGGCACGCGCGCGAGGATTATCGGCCTCGCCAGGTCCTTCAAACCCTGCGCCATGAGCAAAAAACACCATAATCAGAGGGTTGGCTGCTACCTGTCTGCGCGAAGCGCGGAGTTTCCCTGGCGGCTCTCTACCGGCCCGGAAACCTGCGCAAAAACAAGGGGCAAGAGGCAAGTTTCGGGTTCCGCCGGGACGCAAAGCGCTCTAGCCTAGACATCGCGCGTACAGGGGGTTGGTCTTGAAGGGCGCCCGATAGCGTCCTGAATGACGCGCCGCATCATTGGGGGCGGGTTTCTTGAGGGTCACGAGCACAGATTTGGGTGGGACGCAGGCAGGTTTCAGCCTGTCGCGCAGTCTCGTCACATGCGCGGCGCTGCTTCTTGCCGCGACGCTCGTTTCCGGCTGCGGCTCCTGGTTCGGCAAGAAGCAGGACGTCGGCGAAGTCGCCGCGCCCGATGTGATCTACGGCCGCGCCGACGCCATGCTCGACAAGCAAAGCTACGAGTCGGCCGCCAAGCAGTATGAAGAGGTGGATATCAACCATCCCTATTCGCAAGAAGCGCGCCGGGCCATCGTGATGGCGGCCTATGCCTATTACAAGGCCGGCAAGTACGACGATGCGGTGTCCTCCGCCGACCGCTATCTGACCCTGCATCCCGGCACGCCGGAATCCGATCTCGCCCAGAACATCATCGGCATGAGCTACTACGTTCAGGTGCTCGATCCGAAGCGGGATCAGACCAACGCCCGCAAGGCCTTGCAGGCCTATCAGACATTGGTGCAGCGCTATCCTGAGTCCCGCTACGCCGCCGAAGCGCAGAACCGCGCCCGCATCTTGCGCGACCTTCTGGCGGCAAGCGAGATGCAGGTCGGCCGCTTCTATCTGCGCCACAACAATTTTCTTGCCGCCATCAACCGCTTCAAAGTCGTGGTGACCGACTACCAGACCACGGCACAGGTCGAAGAGGCTTTGGGCCGACTGACCGAGGCCTATACTGCGCTCGGCATCATTCCCGAGGCGCAGACCGCCGCCGCCGTGCTCGGCTACAACTACCCTGACAGCAAGTGGTACAAAAGCTCCTACGCGCTCTTGCAAAAGTACGGCACAAGACCGCAAATGAATGAAGGGTCGTGGATCACCAAGACCTGGAAGGGCGACGGCAAGCCAGCCTGACGCGCGCATCATGCTAGCCGCTTTGTCGATCCGCGACATCGTTCTGATCGACAGGCTCGATCTCGAATTCGGTCCCGGCCTTTGCGTGCTCACCGGCGAGACCGGCGCCGGAAAATCGATCCTGCTCGACGCCTTCACCCTTGCCATCGGCGGCCGCGGCGATGCCTCGCTGGTGCGGCGCGGCGCGAGCCAGAGGCCAGGTCACCGCGAGCTTCGAGCTGGCTCCCGATCATCCCGTGTTGCGCCTCCTCGCCGACAACGGCTTGAGGCCGACGGGCTGCTTGATCCTGCGGCGTCTCCAGTCCGCCGACGGCCGCACGCGCGCCTTCATCAACGACGTCGCCGTCGGCGTGCAGCTCTTGCGCGAGGTGGGCCAGGCGCTGGTCGAGATCCACGGCCAGCACGACGATCGCGCGCTCATCGATCCAAGCGGCCATCGCGATCTGGTCGATGCCTTCGGCGGCCTTGCGCGGCGAGGCAAGCGCGGTCGCGTCAGCCTGGCAGGCTTGGAGATCGGCCGAGGAGGAGAGGGCGCGGCACGCAAGCGAGATCGCCGCCATCCGCGCCAATGCCGACTATATCAATCATGCCCTCGATGAGCTTCAGCGCCTCAATCCGCAAACCGGCGAGGAGGAGACTCTCGCCTCCCGCCGCCAGCTGATGATGCATGCCGAGAAGATCGCCGGCGAGCTGAACGAGGCGCTCGATGCGCTGGCCGGCGAGGGGACCGGCGGGGCGCGCCTTGCCGCTGCGCTCCGCCGCATCGAGCGTCAGGTTGGCGCCGGCGGCGCGTTGCTCGCCTCCGTGGCCGAGGCGCTCGAGCGCGTGCTCAGCGAGACCAACGCCGCCCGCGCCAAGATCGAGGAAGCTCTTGCCGCCACCGCCTTCGAGCCGCAGGAGCTCGAGCGCGCCGAGGAGCGCCTGTTCGCGCTCCGCGCGCTGGCGCGGAAGCACAGGGTCGGCGTGGACGATCTGCCGGCCTTCGTCGCCCGCCTCGAGACCGAGCTTGCCGCGCTCGATCAGGGTGAGGCGAGGCTCGAGGCGTTGACCGCCGCCACGGTCGCCGCGCGCGAGGCCTATGCCGACGCCGCCATGCGCCTGAGCGAGATCCCGCAAAGCCGCCGCCGAGCGGCTCGATGCGGAGGTTGCCGCCGAGCTTGCGCCGCTCAAGCTCGACAAAGCGCGGCTCATCACCAGGATCGAGACCGTCGGCGTCTATGACGGCGGGCCGCACGGGATCGACCGGGTGGCATTTTGGGTGCGCACCAATCCGGGGACCGAGCCCGGACCCTTGATGAAGGTCGCCTCAGGCGGCGAGCTTGCCCGCGTCATCCTCGCGCTGAAGGTGGTGCTCGCGGCCCGCGGCTCGGCGCCGACGCTGGTGTTCGATGAGGTCGATGCCGGGGTCGGCGGCGCCACCGCCGCCGCGGTCGGCGAGCGCCTGGCGAGGCTCGGCGCCAAGGTGCAGGTCCTGGCCGTGACCCATGCGCCGCAGGTGGCGGCGCTCGCCAATGAGCATATGCTGATCGCCAAGGAGGCCGTGCATGGGCCGCGACGGCGAGACCATGGCGACGCGCGTTCTCGTGCTCGACGGCGAGCGCCGGCGCGAGGAGATCGCCCGCATGCTTGCCGGCCAGACCATCACCGACGAGGCCCGCGCCGCGGCCGAGCGGTTGATGTCGAGATCGGCATGAGCCAACATAGACCGGCATGGGCAAAGTGAAGAGTAGGGGCAAGGCGCCGGCGCCCGCGCTGACGCCTGTCGATCGCTTGAGCGAGGCTGAAGCCGCCGCCGAGCTTGAGCGTCTTGCCGCGCGAGATCGCCCATCACGACGCGCTCTACTACCGCGCAGGATCAGCCGGAGATCTCCGACGCCGAATACGACGCGCTGCGCGAGCGCAACGCAGCGATCGAGGCCCGCTTCCCGCATCTGATCCGCGACGGACAGCCCGTCAGCTCGCATTGGCGCCGCCCCGGTCGAGGCCTTCGGCAAGGTCATGCACGCCGTGCCCATGCTCTCGCTCGGCAACGTGTTCGACGACGAGGGCGTGCGCGACTTCCTGGAGCGCATCCGCCGCTTCCTCGGCCTCGAAACCGTCGGACGGCCTCGCCTTCACCGCCGAGCCGAAGATCGACGGCTTGTCCATTACGCTACGCTACGAGAAGGGCGGCTTGGTCGCAGGGCGCCACGCGCGGCGACGGCTATCAGGGCGAGAACGTCACCGCCAATGTCCGCACCATCACCGACATCCCGAAGGCGATCAGGGCCAAGAGCTTCCCCGATCCCTTCGAGGTGCGCGGCGAGATCTATATGAGCCGCGCCGCCTTCCAGCGCCTCAACGAGGGGCAAGCTGAACGCGGCGAGCGCACCTTCGCCAATCCGCGCAACGCCGCCGCGGGCTCGCTTGCGCCAGCTCGATCCCGCCATCACCGCATCGCGGCCGCTTGCAGTTCTTCGCCTATGGCTGGGGCGAGGCGCCGGAGCTTCCCGCCGACACCCAGTGGGGCATCTATCGGGCGATGGCCGATTGGGGGCTTTCCGCTCGAACCCGCTGGCGCAAGCTCACCAGACTCGGTCGAGGAGATGCTCGACACCTATCGCGACATCGAGAGCGGGCGCGCCGGCCTCGACTACGACATCGACGGCGTCGTCTATAAGCTCGACCGGCTCGACCTGGCAGCAGCGGCTCGGCTTCGTCTCGCGCTCGCCCCGCTATGCCGTCGCCCACAAATTCCCGGCCGAGAAGGCGACCACGATCCTGCGCGACATCGAGATCCAGGTGGGCCGCACCGGCGCGCTCACGCCGGTCGCCAAGCTCGAGCCGGTGACCGTCGGCGGCGTCGTGGTGCAGAACGCCACGCTGCACAATGAGGACGAGATCGCGCGCAAGGACGTGCGCATCGGCGACACGGTGATCGTCCAGCGTGCCGGCGACGTCATCCCGCAGATTCTCGGCGTGGTTGAAGGCAAGCGGCCCAAGGGCGCGAAACGATTCAGCTTTCCCACCGTGTGCCCCGCCTGCGGCAGCCATGCCGTGCGCGAGGTGAATCCCGACTACCGGCAAGGAGGACGTGGTCAGGCGCTGCACCGGCGGCCTGATCTGTCCGGCCCAGAGGGTCGAGCGGCTCAAGCATTTCGTGTCGCGCAACGCTTTCGACATCGAGGGCTTGGGCGAGAAGCACATCAAGGCCTTCTACGACGATGGGCTGATCCAATCGCCGCAGGACATCTTCACCCTTGCCGAGCGCGACGGCCGCTCCACGACGAGGCTCGAGGCGCGGGAAGGGTGGGGCGAGACTTCGGCAGCGAAGCTGTTCGCGGCAATCGAGGCGCGCCGCGCGGTGAAGCTCGACCGCTTCATCTATGCGCTCGGCATCCCGCATGTCGGCGAGATCACGGCGCGGCTGCTCGCGCGCGCCTATGGCAGCATCGAGGCGTTCCGCGACGCCATGCTGGCGGCTGCCACGCGACCGCGCCGGCGAGGCCTACGCCGAGCTCGACAATATCGAAGGCATCGGCCCCACGGTGGCCGAGGCCATCGCCGATTTCTTCGCCGAGCCGCACAATGTCGAAGTGGTCGACGAGCTGTTGCGCGAGGTCCGGCCTGAGCCGCTCGAAGCCATCGACCATGCCTCGCCGATCTCCGGCAAGACCGTGGTGTTCACCGGGACGCTGGAGAAGATGACCCGCCCCGAGGCCAAGGCGCGGGCCGAGCGGCTCGGCGCCAAGGTGGCGGGCTCGGTCTCCAAGAAGACCGGATTATGTGGTGGCGGGCCCAGGCGCCGGCTCGAAGCTGAAAGATGCCGAGCGACCTAGGGCTGAAGGTGCTGAGCGAGGACGAGTGGCTGGCGCTGATCGGCCCGTGAGTCTAGGCGACGCGCTTGAGCCAAGTCTTGCGGGCGTGCACCTCGACCCAGGCCGCGGCCTCGCGCACGTCGCAATCGCCGCCGCAAGCGGGGCAGGCGAATTGCGGCTTCCGCTTCACTTCGCCGAGCGTGGAGTGAACCTCGTGCCCGCAAGACGGGCAGCGCGATTTGGTGGCCACCTGGTTGAGGGCCTGTGCGATGGTCTTTGCCATGCAGCTCACAATAGACTGATCTCGCTCCCCCGCTGAACCCCTACCCGTAGCGGAGCTTCATCGCCACGATGGCGAGGGTCAGGACCAACGTGATGGCGTTGGAGATCGATGATCGGCCAGTTGTGAATGAGCACCCCGAACAGGAACCAGAACGCCACCCCGCTGGCAAACGCCACATACATCACGAGCGAAATGGCCTTGGTCTCGCGGTGCCTGATGATGTGCAGCGCCTGGGGCACGAAGGCCGCCGTGGTCAGGATCGCGGCCGCCGCTGAGACCCAGGTTTCCATGAGCGCTCCGTTGGTCAGCCGATGCGGGCCGTGGCCTTGCGCAGCCACGCGCGGTCGGCGCCCTTGAGCAGCGTTCTCGATCTTGCGCCTGACTTGCGCGTGATAGGCATTCAGCCAGGCAAGCTCGTCGCGATCGAGCAACGAGGGGTCGATCAGCCTGCCGGTCGAACGGCACGAGCGTCAGCGTCTCGAAGCCCAGCATCTCGCGCGTGCCGCCCTTGATCGGTGCCGGCGGCGTCACCAGCACGAGATTTTCCAGCCTGATGCCGTAGCTGCCTTCACGGTAAAGCCCAGGCTCGTTTGACAGGATCATGCCTGGCTTGAGCTCGACGCTGCCCGTCCGCGAGATGCGCTGCGGCGGCTCATGCACCGAGAGGTAGCTGCCGACGCCATGTCCTGTTCCGTGGTCGAAATCGAGCCCAGCCTGCCATAGCGGCCGGCGCGCGAAGGGGTCGATGTCTTGGCCCGCGCGTCCCCTTTGGGAACCGCGCGGTGGCGACGGCGATGTGTCCCTTCAGCACCAGCGTGTAGTGCCGCCGCATCTCGGCGCTCGGCGTGCCGATGGCGACGGTGCGGGTGATGTCGGTGGTGCCGTCGGCATATTGTCCGCCTGAATCGATGAGATAGAGCGAGCGCGCTTTGAGCTTGAGATTGCTTGCGGTGGTGGGCCGGTAATGGACGACGGCGCCATGCGGGCCTGCCGCGGAAATGCTGTCGAAGCTCAGATCCTTGAGCTCTCCGTCTCGCGACGGAATTCTTCGAGCTTCATCGCCGCGCCGATCTCATCGACCCGGCCCGAGGGGAATTCTCGTCGAGCCAGGCGAGGAAGCGGACGACCGCTGCTCCGTCGCGGAGATGCGCGGCGCGGGCGCCCTCGATCTCGGTCGCGTTCTTGATCGCCTTGGGCAGAATGCAGGGATCGTCGCCGGCGACGATCTTGGCGCCTGCGGCTTCGAGGATGTGCGCGAAACGCACCGGCGTCGTCTCAGGGTCGAGGCGGACGCGGGCGCCCTTCTCTCAAGCGCTTTCAGCCGTGCGTCGAGCGCATCCGGCGGAAGCAGCTCTGCCGTCTCTTTCAGATGGCCCCGCACATTGTCGCCGAGCTTGGCTGGGATCGATGAACAGCGCCGGCTTGCCCGCGCGCCGGGACCAAGGCGAAGGCGAGCGCGAGCGGAGAGTGGGTGATATCGCCGCCGCGGATGTTGAACAGCCAGGCGATCGAATCGAGCAGGGGTGAGCAGGACGGCATCGGCCTTCTCGCGCTTCAAGGTCTCCTGCACCTCGCGCGATCTTCTCCGAGGCACTCCGCCCGGCGACTTCGGGCCCGTGCGGAACGACCGGCGCGGAGGAGGGGGCGGGGCGGTCCTGCCACAAGAGGTCGATCGGATTGTCAGCCTGCGGCTCCAAGCGGATGCCGACCTTGCCCAGAGCCTTCGGTCAGGCGCTCGATCTCCTTGATGGTGTGCAGGTTCGGGTCGTAGCCGATGATGCCGCCCTTCGGCAGCGCTGCGGCGAGCCATTTGGAGGCCTTGGCCTCCGGCGTCTGCAGCACGTCGAACAGCGAAGTGTCGGTCTGCGCCCGCGCCTGCAAGGTGTAGCGGCCGTCGACGAACAGCGCCGCCGCATTCTCCAGCACGATGGCCGCGCCGGCCGACCCGGTGAAGCCGGTGAGCCAGCGCAGGCGCTCGGCGCAAGGCGGCAGGAACTCATCTTGGTGCTCGTCGCTGTGGGGCACGAGAAAGCCTTTGAGCTTTCGCGATTTGAGCTCGCGCCGGAGCGCTCTCACCCGTTCCGGCACCGCGCCAGGCGAGCTGATCTCTTCGAAGCTTTGAAACATGGTCCCGCCTTGTAAGGCGCGAGGGCGCCGCAATCAATCGGCAGGCGTCTTCGACGTGCTGCCACGCCGAAGGAGCAGAGTGGTCCATCCGCCGAGAAGGATTCGTGAATCGAGCCTGAAGCCGAGGGCGCGGAAGCGCGCTTCGACCTGCCGCGCTTGGGGCTCGAGGATGCCGGAGAGCACGCACACGCCGCCGGGCCGAAGAGCGCAGGCGAAGGCAGGGGCAAGCTCGAGCAGAGGGCGGAGCAGCAGGTTGGCAAAGAGCAGGTCGGCCTTGGCGTGGCGCAACGCCGGATGGGCAAGACCCTCGGCCTTCACCACGAGGACGCGCGACCGAACGCCGTTCCTCGAAGCGTTTTCGGCGGCGACGGCGACGGCGACCGGATCCATGTCGCTCGCAATCACAGGTCCGCCGAGAGCCTTGGCGGCGGCGATGGCGAGGATGCCGGTGCCGGTGCCGATATCGAGCACGCGGCGCCGGGCGCTCCGCGCTTGAGCAGGCGATCGAGCGCGATGAGGCAGCCGCGCGTGGTGGCGTGATGGGCGGTGCCGAAGGCAAGGCCGGCGTCGATCTCAAGGGTGAAGCGCCCCGCGGGCACCTTGCCCCGGTCGTGACGGCCATGCACCAGGAAGCGGCCGGCGCGCACCGGCCCCCGCAAGCTTTCCGCCTCCGCCACCCAATTCTTGGCGGAAGCGGCTCGATCCTGAGCGCGCGCCAACGTCCGCGTCGGCGGCAACGCCCTCGATCAATTGGATCAGCCGCTCGCGGGAGGGCTCTTCGGCGTAATGCGCCGATACCTCGATTTGGCCGGGACCGCACTCGAACAAGGTCACGGCCATAGCCGCGGGACTTTCTGCCGCTTCAAGTTTGGCCGCGACGGCCTCGGCGATGGGAGAGGGCGCCTCGATGGTCGCGACGTAGGTGACTGGCTCGGTCTTAGTGCGTGCCGACATGACGCAGAGCCGGTCAGCAGCGCTCGACGAAGCTGTCCACCACCTTCTTCTGCCCGGCCTTGTCGAAATCGACGGTGAGCTTGTTGCCGTCGACTTGCGCGATGCGGCCATAGCCGAACTTCTGGTGGAACACGCGCATGCCGACGGAGAGCCCGGCGCCCTCCAGCCGTGCTCGCCGCGACCAGCGTGCCGTCGATGGTGATCGGCTCGCGTGCGCGTGGTGATGACGGCGTGCTTCCCGGCGGCCGGTTCCGCTGCGCGCGCTGCCAGCCGGGCGTCTCGTAGATCCGCTGGCGAAGAGGTTCTCCGCCGTGTCGAAGCGGCTCTGCCCGTAGCTGCCATGGAAGCCTGCGATCCTCGGCGACCTCGACATGGGCGATGGGCAGCTCGTCGATGAAGCGTGACGGGATCGCCTGCTGCCACATGCCGTGGGTGCGGCGGTTCTGGGCGAAGGTGATCTTGGCCTTGAGCCTCGCCCGGGTCAGCCCGACATGGGCGAGCCTGCGCTCTTCCTCGAGGCCCGAGCGTCCGGACTCATCGAGGCTGCGCTGATGCGGCAGCAGCCCTTCGTCCCAGCCGGGCAGGAACACGACGTCGAATTCGAGCCCCTTGGCGCTGTGCAGCGTCATCAGATTGACGCGCTCCGGTGCCCTCTTCGCTTTCCGCGTCCATCACCAGGCTGACATGCTCCATGAAGCCGGCCAAAGTGTCGAACTCCTCCATGAAGCGGATCAGCTCTTTCAGATTTTCGAGCTTCGATTGCGCCTGCGGCGACTTCTCCGCCTGCCACATGGCGGTGTAGCCGGACTCATCGAGGATCAGCTCGGCAAGCTCGGTATGGCGCATGGTGTCGATCATCGAGCGCCAGCGGTCGAACGCTGCGATGAGGTCGGCAAGGGCCTTGCGCGATTTCGGCTTCAGCTCCTCGGTCTCGACGATCAGCCGCGCCGCCTGCATCAGCGGCACGTTATGCGCGCGGGCAAGCTGATGCAGCGATTTCGAGGCTCGATCTGCCCAAGCCACGCCGCGGCGTGTTGACGATGCGCTCGAATTTCAGATCGTTGGCGGGGTTGACGCGTCACGTCGAAATAGGCGGTGGCATCCCTGATCTCCTGGCGCTCGTAGAAGCGCGGGCCGCCGATCACGCGGTAGGGCAGGCCGAGCGTGATGAAGCGGTCCTCGAAGGCGCGCATCTGGAACGCGCGCGCACCAGGATGGCGATCTCGCTCAAGCGATTGCCCTTGCCGCTGCAGCTGCTCGATATCCTCGCCGATGACGCGCGCTTCCTCCTCGTCGATCCCAGCAGCCTGCGACCTCGACCTTGTCGCCGGCGCTGCCGTCGGTGCGGAGCGTCTTGCCGAGCCGCCCCTGATTGTGGGCGATCAGGCCGGAGGCCGCGCCGAGGATGTGGCCGGTGGAGCGATAGTTGCGCTCGAGCCGGATGATCTTGGCGCCGGGAAAGTCGCGTCTCGAAGCGCAGGATGTTGTCGACCTCGGCGCCGCGCCAGCCGTAGATCGACTGATCGTCGTCGCCGACGCAGCAGATGTTGCGGCTGCCCTGCGCGAGCAGCCGCAGCCACAAATATTGGGCGACGTTGGTGTCCTGATATTCGTCGACCAGCATGTAGTGGAAGCGCTGCTGATATTGCGCAAGCACGTCAGGGTGCTCCTGGAACAGCCGCAGATTCTCAAGCAGCAGGTCGCCGAAATCGCGCGGCGTTCAGCGTCCTTCAGCCGCTGCTGATAGGCGGCGTAAAGCTCGCGGCCCTTGCCGTTGGCATAGGCGAAGCTTCGCCTTCCGGCACGCGCTTCAGGCGTCAGCCCGCGGTTCTTCCAGCCGTCGATCATGCCGGCGAGCAGCCGCGCCGGCCACCGCTTCTCGTCGATGTTCTCCGCCTCGAGGAGCTGCTTCAGCAGCCTGATCTGGTCGTCGGTGTCGAGCATGGTGAAGGATCGGCTTGAGGTCCACCAGCTCGGCATGGCGGCGCAGGATCTTGACGCCGATGGCGTGGAAGGTGCCGAGCCAGGGCATGCCCTCGACCACGCCCGCCGATCAGCTGCGCCGACGCGGCTCTTCATCTCGCGCGCCGCCTTGTTGGTGAAGGTCACGGCGAGGATCTGCGACGGGCGACGCCCGGCCGCAAGCTCAAAATGTGGGCAATCGCGTGCGTGAGCACGCGCGTCTTGCCGGTGCCGGCGCCGGCAAGCACCAGGAGCGGCCCGTCAAGCGTCTCCGACCGCCTCGCGCTGCTCGGGGTTGAGAGCATCGAGATAGCGCATGGGTTTCAGACCCATAGCACGCATTGAGATGGGGAGTTGCTCGGGCTCCGGCGTGGGGTCTTCGGCCGCGGCTGCGTTCACGCAGATCTTTGACATTGCTTTCAAACTATACATCGGGCTTGCGGGAAAAAGCGGCAAGACCTTGCCCTGACGAGCAGAGGTGTGACTTCGTTGCATCGCGGGCGATTCGCCACACGCTGCAGCACGACAAGTTTGGTTGCCAGCGCGCCGCCAGACTGGCAAAAAGGCACTATCGCGGGGCCTGATTCTTCACTGGGACTGGGGAAAAGTATGCTTCGATCTGCGAAGACTGTTGTGCTTGCGCATCCTTGCGCTTTGCGGTTTGGGGGTATCAGCCTGCGGCGGCTGGCTGCGCATGTCATCTCGGCGACGCATAGCGCCGACAACAAAGGCCGAGGCTCTTGGCCATGTCGCGGGCCACTCGCGGCTGAGAGCGCCAACAACCTGCGCCGTTCGCAAGGGTTGGAGCTATGTCAGCATGAGCGCTTACCGGGTGAAGCCAGACCCGTTCTGGAAGTCGGTGCGGCCGGTGGTGCCAAGGACGTCATCTACGGGACCTTCGTCACGGCGAAGACCTACACGACCTGCTTTACCGGCGTGGTGGTGCCTTATGTCTGCACCTCCGGTTCCGAAGGTCTGCGGCAACTAGGCTCTTTCACCTCCGGAACTGCGATCAGACCATTGCCGTTGTGATCAGCGGCGCGGAGCTTCTCCGCGCCGCGAACGGCGTTCACCCGCCTCACCCTTGCCACAACAAATGGTAAGGTGCTTTGCACGTTCCTCTGTTCTGATAGGCGGTCCGGGATTGGTCATGACTGGCGTGAGTTTCCGCAATACACATTGCGCGAGCGTATTGCCGACGGCTGCATTCACGTGGTCGGCGTTGCCGCGAGTGTGGTCGGCTCACCGCGCTTCTGATCATGGGCGTGCAGGCGCAGGCTCACGCTGTGGATCGTGAGCCTCTCGATCTACGGCTTGGCACTCGTCGCCATGTTCACCTGCTCGGCCGGCTATAACCTCATCGTCAGGCCGAAGGTGAAGGCGGTGTTTCGCCGCCTCGACCACGCCGCCATCTTCCTCATGATCGCCGGCACCTACACGCCGTTCGCGCTGATGAAGATGGACGCTGAGTGGGGCTACACCCTGCTCGCCGTGGTGTGGACCATGGCGGCCATCGGCATCGCCATCAAGCTGTTCGCCCCGCGCTATCTCCGAAGGCGTCACCACCGCGCTCTATCTGGTGCAGGGCTGGGCGGTGATCGTTGCCTGGCATCCTTTGGTGTCGGCCGTGCCGGAGACGGGTTGCGTTCCTGCTCATGCTTGGCGGCGTGCTCTACACCGTCGGCGTGGTGTTCCATCTCTGGGAGCGGCTTCCTTCCAGAATGCCATCTGGCACGGTTTCGTGCTGGCCGCCGCGAGCTGTTCATTACGCCGCCGTGATCGACATCGTCGGCTCCTGAGCGGCTCGCGCCGGCCGTATCCCAAAGGCTTCACTTTCCGTGAATCGCGATGGTGGTAGAGTGCCGCCATGAGCGCATTCATGGCAGACGCTGTCGAGCGGCCCTCGGCTGAGGCCAAGCGGCACTCTGTTCGCGCGCCTCGCGGCACGGTTCGGCAATCGCTTCTCGACCGGCACGGCGCTGCGCGAGCAGCACGCCAACACGCTGACCTGGATCGCCACGCAGCCGCCCGACGCGGTGCTGTTCGCCGAGACCACGCAAGAGGTGGTCGAGGCAGTGAAGCTGTGCGCCGAGGCCCGCGTGCCGGTGATCCCGTTCGGCACCGGCACCTCGCTCGAAGGCCACGTCAATGCGCCGTTCGGCGGCGTGTCGCATCGACCTCTCGCGCATGAACCGCGTGCTCGCCGTGCACGACGAGGACCTCGACTGCGTGGTCGAGCCCGGCGTGACGCGCAAGGCGCTCAACGATCATCTGCGCGACCAGGGCCTGTTCTTCCCGATCGATCCCGGCGCCGATGCGAGCCTCGGCGGCATGGCGGCGACGCGCGCCTCAGGCACCAACGCCGTGCGCTACGGCACCATGCGCGACAACGTGCTGAGCGCTCGACGGCGGTGATTGGCCGACGGCACGCTGCGTCAAGACGGCGCAGCGCGCGCGAAAATCGTCGGCCGGCTACGACCTCACCGCGCCTCTTCGATCGGCTCCGAAGGCACGCTCGGCATCATCACCGAGCTCACGCTGAAGCTGTCACGGCATCCCCGAGACGATTCTCGCCGCGCGTCTGCCCGTTCGCCACCGTCGAAGGCGCCTGCAACGCCACCATCATCGCCATCCAGATGGGGCATTCCGCTCGCCCGCATCGAGCTCGCTCGACGAGGTGCAGATCAGGGCCTGCAACGCCTATTCGCATCTCGACGCTGCCGAGACAGCCGACGCTGTTTCTCGAGTTCCACGGCACGCGCGGCCGCCGCGCGCGAGCAAGTCGAGACCTTCGCCGAGATTGCGCGCGAGCACGGCGGAGGGCAGTTCGCCTGGGCCGAGCGCCAGGAGGACCGCAGCAAGCTCTGGCAGGCGCGCCACGACGCCTATTGGGCGGCGCGCGGGCTTGCGTCCGGGCGCCGAGGTGGTGACCACCGATGTGTGCGTGCCGATCTCGCCGCTCGCCGCTTGCGTCGGCGAGACGCGCGCCGACATCGACCGGACCGGCCTGCTCGCGCCCGATCGTCGGCCATGTCGGCGACGGCAATTTCCATGTCATGCCGCTGTTCGATGCCGGCAGCGCCGAGGAGCGGCGCGCGGTGCAGGGCTTCCTCGACCGGCTGACCGAGCGCGCCTTGCTCATGCAAGGCACCTGCAGCGGCGAGCATGGCGTGGGCCAGGGCAAGATCCGCTATCTCGCCCAAGAGCACGGCGCCGGCGTCGATGTGATGATTGCCATAAAAAAGGCGCTAGATCCGTTGAATATCCTTAATCCTGGTAAGATCTTTGCGTTACCATGACCGAACTTGCGGGCGGACTGGACCGAATAGTCCCTGGCTTTGCCAAACCCCTCGCGAATGCTTCGCGATCGAGCCTAAGGCATAGACTTCCGTGAACTCGTTTCTGCTCGCCTTTACGGCAGTGCTGATTTTGGTGCTGAGCGCGCTCTTCGCGGCGCCGCTCTTCATTGACTGGAACGACTACCGTCCGGTCTTCGAAACTCAGGCGAGCAAGCTGCTTGGGCGCGACGTAAAGGTCGGCGGCAAGGTGCATATGGTGCTGCTGCCGGCGCCTGAGCTCCGCTTCGACCAAGTCAAGGTGGCTGACGAGAAGGGCGGCTTCGGCCAGCCCTTGCTCGAGGCAAAGTCGATCGAGGCCTGGCTCAATATCGGGGCTCTGCTGCGCGGCGCCATCGAGGCGCGCAAGATCGCGATCACCGAGCCGGTGCTGCGGCTCGCACTGCGCGAGGATGGCACCGGCAATTGGAGCGACGTCGGCAGGGCAGGGCAAGCGCTTCCCTTCGTGCCCAAGGAGGTGCTCCTCGATCAGGTGAGCGTGAGCTTTGGACGCGTTGAGGTGAGCCGGCCGGGCATGAAGCCGCTCGCTCGTCGATAACGTCGCCGGCGAAGCAAGCGCCGCGTCACTGTGCCGGGCCATACAAGGTGACGGCGACCTACGACTTCGCGGGGCCGCCCCCAGGAGCTTCGCTTCTCGACCGGCGCGAGCGATGCCGATGGCGTGTTCAGGCTCAAATCGGCGCTGCGCGATCCCGATCGCAACACCACCTATTTGCTCGAAGGCGATGTGGCCGGTCTCCGCGACAAGCCGAGCTACGACGGCGCCATCATCATGCGCATCGCCTCGACCCTTCCTGCCGAAGCTGCGGCTCCCAACAGGGCCAAGCACAGAAGCCTGCAGAGGCGCCGGCCGATGGCGCGCAGCATCCGCCGAGCAGGCGCCCGGCGCCGAAGCCAATCTTTCCAGCCTTCGAGCTCAAGGGCGAGCTCAAGGCGACGCCTGACCATGCCGAGCTTCCGGCCTTCGAGATTTCCATCCACTCCAAGGGCCGCTCGCAGATGATGAAGGGCAAGCTCGCGCTCGATTTCGGCGCCGACGCCAAGGCGGTGGGCGAGCTCGCCGCGAGCTGGATCGATGTCGACACGCTGCTTGCCGCCGCGGCACCGGCGAACGCGCAAAGCCAGCCTTCGACCGCTGATGTGTTGAACGCCGTCGCCGAACGGGCTCTTGACGAAGCCGCCTCGGTGGAAGACGGCTGCGCTCACCGTCAAGCTCGACCAGGCAAGCATTGGCGGCGATCTTGTCGGTGCCCTCGACCTCGCCGTTGCGGCGAAGGATGGCGTGGTGACGGTCGAGCGCCTCAACGCCGAGCTTCCGGGCGAGAACCGCATCGAGGCCTCCGGGCGTCTCACGCGAGGCGAGGGGGGCCGGTGTTCGAAGGCCCGATCAAGCTCGAAGGCTCAAGCTCAGAAGCCTCGCCCGCTGGGCCGCCGGCGACCGCGAGATGTCGGGCCAGGCGACGGTCGGCGCCTTCACGCTCTCCGCCAAGACCACGATCGGCGCCGGCAACCTCACGCTTGAAGACGCAAGCGGCGAGCTGAGCGGCACGAAGTTCAGCGGCGCCTTGCATTATCGCGGCGGCGAGCGGCGCGTCGTCGATCTGACGCCTCGACAGCGACCGCCTCGATCTGCGCGAGGTGATGGGCGAGAGCGCGGCGTGGCGCAACTGGTTGCCGGACTCCTGACGCGAAGCAGCCGGACTTTTCGCCGGTGTCCGAGCAAAGCCTGCTCGAAGCGCTCCGCGACGATGAGGTGCATGCCACTTTGCGCGTCGGCGAGCTTCTGCTTCCCAACATCCCGGCGGGACGGCTCGACGCGAAATTCAGCCTCGCCAAGGACACCCTCGACGTCGAGCGCCTCGACTTTGCCGCGCCCGGCGCCATCGCGCTCAACGGCAAGCGGCCGCATCGAGCGCTTGAGCGATGCGCCGGCAGGCCAAGGTCGATCTCTCCCTGCAAGCCATGACCGCCGACGGGCTCAAAGTGACGAGCGAGCTCCTTGGGCTCGGTGACGGCGTGACCAAGTCGAAGCAGCTCGCAAGCCTCGCGCCTCTCGATTTGCATATGGGGCTCACCTCGGTGCGCGAGGGCAATGCCACCAGCGCGTCGATCGAGGTGAAGGGCAAGGCCGGCGGCACGGATGTCTCCATCCTCGCCAAGGCCACCGGCGACCCAGGCAAGCTTGCCGACGCGGCAATCGCTATCGATGGCAGCGTCGAAGGCAGCCAGCCGCAGATCCTTCTCGGCTTTCTGGTGCCCGGCCTCGCGCCTGAACGGCTTGCCGTTGCCGGCGCCGACCGCGGCAAGTTCACGCTGAAGGCGCAAGGCGTGCCGAGCAAGAGCGTCACCGGACATGGAGACCTGCGCGACCGCCGACCTGCAACTCGCCTTTGACGGCGAGGGTTCGTTGCAGCCCGAGGGCGTGGCCTTGGCCGGCCAGGCTTCGGCAAAAGCAGCAATGCCGGTGTGGCGCTCGCGCTTCTCGGCCTTGACGCCTCGCCAAGCGCCGCATGTGCCGCTCGACCTCCGCGCCGATGTGGTGAAGACCACCGGCAGCATCGAATTCAAATCCATCTCCGGCGAGATTGCGGGCGAGCCCGTGGAAGGAAGCGCATCCTTCGACACGAGCGGAGACAAGACACGCTTCAGGGTCGCGGCCGTCACTGGCTCGGTTTCGCTGCCCGCTCTGCTCGGCTCGCTCATCGCTTGGCAGCGCACGCCTTCAACCGAGGAGATGCTCGGCTCGCTCGCCCAAAACGCCTCGCAAGTATGGCCAGCGCGCGGCTTCGCGCTCGAGCCGCTTGCGAGCGCGGAAGGCGAGATCGCGCTGAACGCGAAGGAGCTTGCGCTCGGCGCGCCCTTCCAGGTCGAAGGATGCCACGCTGATCGCCCACGTCGATCAGAAGGGGCTTTCCGTCACCGACTTGCAGGGACGCCTGTTCGGCGGCTCGTTCGCGGCCTCTGGAACGCTCACGCCGAAGGCACCGGCGCCGAGCTCAAACTTCACGCCGAGCTTGCCACCGGCAGGCTGGACCAGCTGTCGCAGTCCCTCGCCGGGCGCGTGCTCGCCAAAGGGTCCGTTCACGTTCGTTGTCGACGTCTCAGGCGAAGGGCTCAGTCCCCCGGCCTCGTCGCCGGGTTGAGCGGCGAGGGCGCGCTGTTTCTCGATCCCGGCGTGCTGCAGGCCTTGTCGCCCGAGCCGCTGAAACGCGTAGCGCGTCGATGCCAACCGGTCGAAGAAGATCAAGCTGGACAAGGACCAGATCGCCGCGCGGATGAGCACGTTGCACGGACACGCTCACGCGGGGAACCTACGCCTATGCGGCCACCGCGCTCCCCTTCGGCATCAAGAACGGCACGCTCAAGCTTGACCCTGCGGTGCTTGCCGGCAAAGGCGCGGAGACCACCGTCAACGGCTATGTGGAATTGGCGAGTCTGCGGCTCGACAGCGAGATGGGCGATGCGCCTCAACGGCAGCAAGGGACGCAGACATGCCTTCGGTGAATCTCGTCCTTGCCGGGTCTCTCCAGGACCCCGGCGCCATCACCTCGGTGGTCGACACGGAGCCGATGGAGACCTTCCTCACCGTCCGCCGCATGCAAGCCGATGTCGAGCGGCTCGAGACGCTCGATGTGAGCGGGCGAAATCAGCCTGAAGCCGATGCTGCGAACCGGACGCGACCGAGGCGGACGCCTCCGATGACACGGGCGAGCCCGCCGCCCAGGCGACCACGGAGGAGCTTGCCGCCAAGAAGGCTGCGGTCGAACAGCGCGCCGCCGACAGGGCTGCCGAGGTGAAGCGTATCGCCGCGGAAAGGCCGCCGAAGAGAAGCGCGCGGCGGAGAAGGCGGCGGAAGAAAACGCGCGGCCGAGAGGCTGCCGCCGACAAGCTCGCCGCGGAGAAGGCGGCGAAAGGCTGCCGAAAACGCGCGGCTGCCGAGAAAGGCCGCTGCGGAGAAAGCGCGCTGAGGCAGCCGAGAAAAGACGCCGCCGAGAAGGCTGCCGCCGAGAAGCGCTGGCCGAGAAGCGTGCGGCTGAGAAGCGCCGCAGCCGAAGAAGCGCGCTGCCGAGAAGGCCGCCGCGGAGAAACGCGCTGGCGGAGAAGCGTCGCTGCCGAGAGGCAGCCGCTGAGAAGCGCGCAGCTGAGAAGGCCGCTGCCGAGAACAGGCTCGCAGCCGAGAAGCGGCGCTGCCGAGAAGGCCGCCGCGGAGAAGGCGCGGCTGAAAGGCCGCCGCCGAGAAGCGTCGCTGCCGAGAAGGCGAGCCGCAGAAAAGGCCGCCAGCCGAGAAGCGCGCGGCGGAAAAGCTGCCGCATAGCCGCAGCGAGAAGGCAGCGGCCGAAAGGCCGCAGCGGAGCCTGCGCAGAAGGCCTGCTGGCGACAAGGTTGCCGCCGAGAAGGCTGCTGCAGAGAAGGCTAGCGGCCGAGAAGGCTGCTGCGGAGAAGCTGCCGCTGCAGGCTCGGCAACGCCGCGCGCCGATCTCGAGGCAAACAGCTGCCACGCCAGGCGCCGTCCCGTCAGCCGGTCAGGCCGGAACAGCTGCCGTGGAGTCAGGGCGCCACAGCCGGGCCAGCGCATACTCCCGGCCAACGCGCCGGCTCGGCCGAACCGGCCGCCGCCGCGCTGGATGACAGTCACCCGCCCCCGCTGCCCCGTGGCGCCGCCGCGCAAAAGACCGAGCCGTCCGCAGCCCGCGCCAGACGACTGGAAGAAGGGCATCAGCATTTTCGGAGGCGGTTAGGCCTCGCGGGCGTCCAGTCGCTCCAGCACGTAAAGCCTGATTGCCGCCGAGAGGCTGGTCGTCTCGACCGGCTCGTCTCCCGCCGCCGATCGATCTCACTCACGAGATCTGCCACCGATCTGCCGTCGGCCTTGGCCAGCCGGCTGAGAGCCTGCCAAAACGCATCTTCAAGCGAGATGCTGGTGCGGTGACGGGCAATGGTGATCGAGCGCTTATGGCGCGGATTTGGCCATAGGCGCGAGCGTCACCGTTTCGACCGACCATGTCCTCGGGGCGCACCAGACGGTCGAACTCGGCTTCGCTGACGGCGCCGAGCCGCACCGCTTCCTCGCGCAGGGTGGTTCCCCGCTTATGGGCTGCCTTGGCGATCTCGGCCGCCTTGTCGTAGCCGATATGCGGGCGCGAGCGCCGTCACCAGCATCAGCGAGCGGTCGAGATGCTCCTTGATGCGCGTCGCGGTTGGCCTCGATGCCGACGACGCAATTGTCGGTGAAGCTCTCGCGCGCACGTCGGCGAGCAGCCTGATCGACTGCAGCATGGCGTAGGCCATCAGCGGCTTGAACACGTTCAGCTCGAAATGCCCCTGGCTGCCGGCGAAGGTGATGGTGGCGTTGTTGCCGCATCACCTGCGCGGCAGACCATGGTCAGCGCCTCGCACTGCGTCGGGTTCACCTTGCCCGGCATGATCGAGGAGCCCGGCTCGTTCTCCGGCAGCGAGCAGCTCGCCGAAGCCCGAGCGCGGGCCTGAGCCCAGCAGGCGGATGTCGTTGGCGATCTTGAACAGCGACGACGGCAGCCGCTGTTGAGCGCCCCGTGCGCGAACACCATGGCGTCGTGGCTCGCCAGCGCCTCGAACTTGTTTGGCGCGGTGACGAAGGGCAGCTTGGTCATCTCGGCGATCTTGGCGGCGAACAGCTCGGCGAAACTCCGGTGCGCGTTCAGCCCGGTGCCGACGGCGGTGCCGCCCTGAGCGAGCTGCGTAGAGCCCGTACAGCGCCTGCTTGATCCGCTCCATGCCGTGCGACACTTGCGCCGACATAGCCGCCAGAATTCCTGGCCGAGGGTGAGCGGCGTCGCGTCCTGCAGATGGGTGCGGCCGATCTTGAGGATGTCCTGCGAACGCCTCGGCCTTGTCCTTGAGCGCCTGATCGAGACGGGCGAGCGCCGGGTTCAAGCGATAGGCGAGCTCGACCGCCGCGGCGATATGCATGGCGGTGGGAAACGTGTCGTTGGACGACTGGCCGAGATTGACGTGATCGTTGGGATGGATCGGATGTTTCGCCCCCAAGCGTGCCGCCAAGCAGCTCGCTCGCCCGGTTGGCGATCACCTCGTTTAGCATTCATGTTCGACTGCGTGCCGGAGCCGGTCTGCCACACGACGCAGCGGAAAATGGGCGTCGTGCCTGCCTTCGATCACCTCGTCGGCCGCCGCCACGATGGCGCGTGCCAGGCGCTCGTCGATCAGGCCAAGCTCGAGATTGGCCAGCGCCGCGGCCTTCTTGACCATGGCGCAGCGCCTTGACCAGCGGCAGCGGCATGCGCTCCTCGCCGATCCTGAAATTCCGGCGCGAGCGCTCGGTCTGCGCGCCCCAATACCGGTCGGCGGCGCACCTCGATGGGACCGAAAGGAATCGGATTCCATGCGCGTCGAGGTTGCAGCTTGTGGACTGCGAGGAGGGTTCTTGCTCACGGCCATACTTACGTCTCCGTTTCGGCGACATTTCGCAACAGTCAAGGGTCAGGCCGTCTGCATGACCTATCGGCTCGGCCTTGGCTAGGCTATAACATCGCAAAGGGTGGGAGAACGCGTTCATTGCTACCGATTTCTAGGGCCTTCTGCCGAGGAGCGCCCAACTTCGCCCGGGCTTCGACCCCGCGATATTGGGGTGAGGAAGGCGAGTGATTGAGGTCCCAGTGAGGATGGCATTGCCGGTGCCGCGCGCCGTAAGGGTGGCGCGGGCTCTGGCGCGCCTGTGTGCCCTGGTGGTTTGCGCCGCCGGGGCGCTGGTGCTCGCCAGCTGGCATTTCGATCTCTCCGCGCTCGAGCCGCTCTTCCCCGCCTGCACAGCATGGCGCCGAATGCTGCCGCAGGTGCCATCGCCGCGGGCATCGGGCTCTTCTGCCTGACGTTCCGTGGGCTGCGACCCTTCGCCTGGCTCATCGGTTTCGCGCTCGTCCTGCTCGGCGGCGCAGCCATCTTCCAGGACCTTTACGGATTTGACCTTGGCATCGACCGGGTATTGCTTGGCAATGCGGCGCCGGCCACCGACGCCTCCGATGGCACGCGCATGCCTCCGGCAACGCCGGCGCGCTCATTCTGTTCGGGCTCGCACTGCTCTGCGCCAAGGGGGACAGGCTCGGCTCAGCCATCAGCCAGGTCCTGCCATCGCCATGCTGGCGCAGGTGCTGATCGTGCTCACCGGCTACGCCTATGGCGTCGCCACCGATTATTACCAGTTCCCCTTCACCTCCATGTCGCCTTACGGCTTGCTGAGCACGCTCTTGCTGGCCATCAGGCTGCTTGCCGCATCTCCAGAGGAAGGGCATCGCCGCCGCCATCGTCGAGAAGTCGCCGGCCGGCGAGATGCTCGCGGCGGCTGTTGCCCGGCATCCTCGTGCTGCCCCTCGTCATCGGCTGGTTCGCCCATCAGGCAGAGATCGCCGACTACTACGACAGCGCGGCGACGCTCGCCATCTTTGCCGTGTCGAGCATCGTCGTGCTCGCGGCCTTCAGCTGGACCACCATCGACGCCGTGCGCCGCGTCCGACCGCGCCCGCAACGAGGCGCTGATCGAGCTCAGGGACAGCGCGAATGGCTGAGCACGACCGTCGGCAGCATCGGCGAGGGGGTGATCGCCACCGACCCTTCCGGGAGCGTGCTGCTCTTGAACAAGGTCGCCGAACGGCTGACCGGATGGCCGCTCGCCGACGCCCGCGGCAAGCCGATCTGGGAGGTCTTCCGGGTGATCGACGAGGCGACGCGCAAGCCGCTCGACGATCCGGCGCTCCGTGCCTTGCGCGAGCGCGCCACGACGCGGCTCAGATCGGGCGCGCTACTCGTCACCCGCGACGACAAGGAGCTGCCCATCGAGGACTCCGGCGCCCCCATCCTCGGCTTCGACGGCTCGCTCGCCGGCGCCGTGCTGATCTTCCGCGACGTGACCGAGCGGAGGCGGGCGGCACAGCGCCAGACCATGCTGGTCGGCGAGCTCAATCACCGGGTCAAGAACGTGCTCGCCATCGTGCAGTCGCTGGTGCAGGCGAGCCTGCGTCAGGCCACCAACCGGCCGGCACAGGCGATGGCGCAGACCTTGTCGGAGCGATTGCGCGCGCTTCATCGCGCTCATGACCTTCTGCTCGAGGCGCAATGGTCCGGCGCGAGCCTCAAGGCCATGGTCGAGCGCGAGCTTGAGCCCTATCAGCGCGAAGGCGGGCCTAGGATCCTGATCAAGGGGCCAGACGTTCTCTTGCCTCCGCAATGCACCTCGATCCTCGCCATGACCCTGCACGAGCTCGCCACCAACGCCGTGAAGTACGGCGCGCTGTCGGCGCCCGCCGGCCAGCTCAGCGTCTCGCTGGAAGACGGCGCGCGGCAACCGCCTGCTGCTCGCCTGGGAGGAGCGCGGCGCCGGCGTCGCGCTCAAGCGCACCAACGGCTTCGGCATGCAGCTCATCGACAAGGGCATCCGCCACAATCTCGGCGGCGAGACCAAGGTCGATTTCAGGGCGACGGGCCTCTATGTCGAGGCTGAACGTGTCCGCTCGAGCCGGCGCGGGATACCGGGCCGAAATCGCTGCCGGCTCCGGCTTCTGAATCCATCTAGCAACCGGACCAGTGCTCATACACCGGTGAAGGCGTCGTTATCGTGCGCGCGGGGCTTGCAAGGACGATTCGAGGGATGCGCGCGGCGGTGGCTCGACCGGAGCCCCGCGCGGATTGACGCAGAACGCGTAGCCGGTGACGGGGTTCACCACGGCTTCCAGACACTTTGCCGGCGCCGCTGCTGTCTCTGCCGACTGGGTCGCCGTTGTGCCTGGTGGCTGTCCGCGGACCGGGCCGCCATGGGCAACACCATCGTGACGCCCAACGCGACGATGAGCGTCTTGAGATATTTCCACGATTTCTTCCTCCGTATGCGTTCGAAGTCTCTGTATTCGCCCAAGGTTACCAGCCGTCCGCAAAGAGCGACATTGAAGATGTCTAATCCTCATGATGAGCGCAGCTCATGGAAAGGCCTAACCGATCGGCTTCGTTGCCGAAGCCCGAACCGGGGTCTATTGCTCGTGATGGGCGCAATCCGCGCGAGTTGAGTGCGAAGCGCGACGAACTCTGATGCTCTACGACACGGTGCTGTTACGAACCTTCGCGGCGATCTGCGACGCCGGCAGCTTTACCAAGGCTGCGCGCGAGGTGAATCTCACCCAATCGGCGGTGAGTCTCCACGTTAAACGTCTTGAAGATCAGGTCGGTTCGCGCCTGATCATGCGCAATACGCGCGGCGTCAGGTTGACCGAGCATGGCGAAATCGCTGTCCCTACGCGCGGCAGCATCCTTGCACTTGTATAAGGAAGCAGAGCATCGCCTCAGCCGCGACAGCGGCGGCCTCGTCCGCATCGGGGCGCCGGGTATTTCGATCTCCACACGCTGTCCGCGCTGCTTGGGCAATTCTCCGCCCGCTATCCCGCAGTCAGGCTGCAAATCGAGCTCGGTATCGGTCCCGACATCTCCGCCCTTCTCGACGAGGGCGAGCTCGATCTCGTGATCGTCAGCAACGAAATCAGGGAGGGCGACGGCGTCTCGCTGTGCCGCGAGCGGAGGTCTGGGCTGCCGGACGGGCGATGCATCTCGATCCCGAGGAGCCTGCGCCTCTCGCGCTCTATCCGCCCTATTGCCGGTGGCGGCAGCTCGCTTTGGAGGAACTCGACCGCGCCGGCCGGCCGTGGACTCTCGTGCTGCAGAGCGCAGGCACGGCGGGTATCGTCGCAGCCCTCGACGCCGGGCTTGCCATCACCATCTTTCCCGAGTTCAACCTGCCGAATAGCCTGAAGGCGCTTGGGGCCGCCGAGGCCCTGCCGGCGCTGCCCGACTTCGAATTCGTGCTGCGGCGGAGCCGCAACAGGCTCGCTCGCGGCGGATCATCTCGCCGAGATGATCATAAACTTCTTCCAGCTCTCCACTGCGCTTAGGCCTGGAGACGGCATGAATTACAAGCGGCGCTCGCATCTCCTGCTGCGGACCCGCCTCGAGGCCTAGGATCGCTCATCACTCGAGCGAGCGGATCGCCTCGTTGGCGTGGCGCAAGCGCTCGGAAAATCGCGCGTCAGATTGGAGAGGATCGTCATCATGATGTTGGGATGCACACCGGCGGCTCAGCATGAGCTGCTCGACCGCGAACCCATAGCAGATGACCTTCTCGTCGGCGACGACGTCGGCCGAGCGGGCACCGCCGCCGAACAGCGCCATCTCGCCGAAAGTAAGCCCTGGGCCGATGGACGCCACGCGCCGCCGCTTCTCCGCCGGTCTGGGTGGGAATCTTGATCTGCACGCTCACGCTGCCCCCGCGCCAAGACGAAGAACAGCTTCGCGTGGTCGCCCTCGCGGATGATGACCTCTCCCTTCTCGAAAATGAGCGGGTTCACGATGGTCTCCACCAGCCGGTATTCCTCGGCATTGAGGCCTTTGAACACATCGAGCTCGGAGAGCGCGAATTTCGGCTCTGCGTTCTGGTGCAGCATGTTCGATAGAAGCTGATCCTCGCACCATTCGAGCGCCGCATCGACGTCGCGGAACACGCGCAGCAGCCTGTCCGTCTCATGCTTGGCGAGCTCGCGCGAGATACCGGCAAGCGGCCCGTCATTGGCGATTTCCGGCGAAGAGGGCTCGGTTTTGGCCTGCGCGCATGGAATGGGCAAGCCGCAGGATCAACTTGCAGGCCGAGCTATCGGCAAGGTGCACGCGCTTGAAGTCGACGATGATATAGCGGGCGGTCTCGCTGAGCTCGGCCATGCGCCGCAACAGCTGCTCGGTCGTGCCGAAGTAGAGCGCGCCTTGCACCTCGATCACGGCGCTCTTGGCGCCTTCCACGTCGAGCAGGTCGCGCTCCTGGGCCGTGCGGCAAGCGGCTCGAGCGAACCGCGATCGCCCCGGTACACGCGGCGGATCACGCTGCGCACATTGGTGCGGTTGTTGAAGGCATGCAGGCTCGAATTCGTTGGAAATGTCCTGGCAGACCTGATGCCGCGCACGCTGTTGCCCTGCGCATCGAGCGGCGGCGAGTAGACGCCGATGCCGACTTGGCCAGGGATGACGGCCATGATGCATCCGGACACGCCGCTCTTCGCCGGCATGCCGACTTCGTTACGACCACTGGCCGGCATAGTTGTACATGCCGCAGGAGTTCATCACCGACAGCACGTCGCGCACGTAATGCGGATCGAACCACCGAAACGCCGGTGAGCGGGTTAATGCCGTCATTGGCGAGCGTCGCCGCCATCATGGCGAGGTCGCGGCAGCGTGACGGTGATGGAACATTGCCGGAAATAGAGGTCGAGCGCCTCGATCGGGTCGCGCTCGATCATGCCTGAGTTCAGCATCATATAGGCGATGGCCCGGTTGCGGTGGCCGGTGGCGTTCTCCGATTGAAACACCTGCTCGTCGATCTCGAGCCTGCGGCCGGCAAGGTCGGAGAACGAGATTGAGCATGGTGCCAATGCGCTCTTCGCGCCGTGTCGCCCGGCATCAGCGCGTGCCACGGCGATGGCGCCGGCATTGACCATGGGGTTGAACGGCCGGTTGGCGACCTCGTCGAGCACGATCGAGTTGAACGCCTCCCCGGTCGGCTCGACGCCGACATGGCGCAGCACGTAGTCGCGCCCATAGTGCTGGAGCGCGTAGCCGTACATGAACGGTTTCGATACCAGACTGGATGGTGAAGAGGCGATCGGCGTCGCCGGTCGCGTAGGTCTCGCCGTCGACCGTGGCGAGTGCCATGCCGAAGGTGTCGGCATCGGCCCTGCCGAGCTCGGGATATAGTCGGCGACCTTGCCGCCGCCTATCGTCTGAAACTGCGTTGATGGAGGTCGATGAGAAAATCTTCGATGGGAGAAGTCGAGGCGGCGCCCGCTTCTTCGCATCACGCCCGTCGCGCCGCTCGCCTGGTCAAGCAGGTCCCCGACGTCGATTTGCCAGACCTTCGCGAGACGTTATCAAAACCTTGGCCGCGCGCACGCCCAGGTTTTGAGCAGTGTTTGCGAAAGGATTGAGCTTGAGGCCCAGCGGGCGGCGGGCGCCTATTTCTTGCGGAACCGGTCGAGCTGAACCACCTCCGCGCCGGACCGGGGCCGGTCGGCTGGCGGTCCGTCGCTGGCCGCAGGCTTGGGCAATGGCGCGGGCTCCGGGCGTGGCGGCTCTGGTGGAGGCCGGCGGGCGCTGCTGCGCCGCCTCATCAGCGTCAGCCACAAAGTCGGGCAGCGCCGAGGCCATATGCTGACGGGCAAGGTCGTTGGCGGCGCCAGGCTTGCCGAACTGCAAGCCGAACTGGGCGGACGGGTCGTAGAATGCCTTCACCGCCTGGAAGGGAACCACCAGCCTTTCGGGCAGGCTGCCGAAGGAGAGCTTCACCTCGAACCGGTCATTGGTCACCTGCAGGTCCCAAAACTGGTATTGCAGGACGATGGTCATCTCCTCGGGGTATTGCTCCTTGAGGCGCTTCGACACCGAAACCCCTTCCGCCCCGGTATCGAAGGCGATGTAGAGGTGGTGTTGCCCAGGAAGGCCGCTCCTCTGCACGAGGGTCAGCACTCTCCTGATCACGCCGCGCAACGCGTCCTGCGTGAGAAGGTCGTATCGGATCTCGTCGTCTGCCATGGACCTCGTCGCCCCTCCGCGACCTGAGGCAGGGCCCCCGTTAAAAGTGGAGGGCTTCTGTTGCCCGGTGCCCTCCGAAACCGCGCCTAACCCCTGCGAAGAGGCTGGGACTTGATGTTTAGGCTATCGCGCTGACTACGCAGCGAGAGCGAGCCTCCGCATAGTTGTCGTTTGCAACTATTTGGTTGGCCCGATAACGGCGGTACCATGCCGAGCGAAAGCGCGACCTTTACACCCTCGTCGATCCTGTTTCGCCCCTTTCAGTAGCCAGAAGTCAGAAACCGGAAACCAGAATGGAGTGGTCAGCTCACCCGCTTGCTCGTCTGGTTTCTGAATTCTGATTACTGACCTTCTGAGTGGTGGAGGCGCCGGGTACTGCCCCCGGGTCCGAATGGCTTATTACGAAGGCTGTTTATCGCCATATCCGGCTTGCACCGGCCCTCAATATATAAGCCGCTCTGACGGCAAAAAAGGTTCATGACTCGGGCATGATGGCGTGGGGATAAACGCGGCCCGCGCTCTTGACACCGGCCGAGACTCAGTCGTTGCGCCTCATCTTCACGATCTCGCCGCTCAAAGCGTCGACCTTCATCTCGATCTTGTGGCCGCCCGCGTCGCGGCCTTGGACCTCCCAGATGCCGTCGTCGAGCTCGATCTCCTTGATGGTGACGACACCCCTGGCGAGGGCCATGTTGCGTACGTCATCGATGGCTGAGGTGCTGGGCGCCGCGGCAGTGGCGAGCAGGGCGGCCGCGAAAGCGCGAATAGAACGATCCACAGAATCGACGCATGACGGGGTCCCTCTTCGAAGTTTGGGGATGATGGACGGCTCGCCTGAGCCTATATCGGGGGAGAATCGTGCCTAGCCCGGTCTCTTGCCGAGGCTGAAAAGGATCAGGCTTTTGCGCCAATATCTCGACCTTCTCGCGAGAGATTCGCGACACCGGCATCCGCAAAGGTGACCGCACCGGAACCGGTGCGCTGAGCCTGTTCGGCCGGCAGATGCGCTTCGATCTGGCGCAAGGCTTTCCGCTCGTCACCACCAAGAAGCTGCACGTGAAATCGATCATCCACGAGCTGCTCTGGTTCCTGCGAGGCGACGACCAATGTGCGCTATCTCAACGAGCACGGCGTGACCATCTGGGACGAGTGGGCGGACGAGAACGGCGATCTCGGGCCGGTCTATGGCCGTCAATGGCGCTCCTGGCCGACGCCCGACGGCCGGCACATCGACCAGATCGCGCAGGTCGTTGAGCGCGATCAAGCGCGACCCCGACTCGCGCCGCCACGATCGTCACGCGCCTGGAACGTCGGCGAGCTCGACCAGATGGCGCTGCCGCCCTGCCACTGCCTGTTCCAGTTCTATGTCGCGGAGGGCAAGCTCTCCTGCCAGCTCTACCAGCGCTCGGCCGACATCTTCCTGGGCGTGCCGTTCAACATCGCCTCTTACGCGCTGCTCACCCTGATGATGGCGCAGGTGACCGGGCTCGCGCCTGGCGAGTTCGTCCATACGCTTCGGCGACGTGCACCTTTATCTCAACCATCTCGACCAGGCCGACGAGCAGCTCCGGCGGAAGCCGCGTGCGCTGCCGCGCATGGAGCTCAATCCCGAGGTGAGCTCGCTGTTCGATTTCGTCTACGAGGACTTCAAGCTGATCGGCTACGACCCGCACCCGGCCATTCACGCCAAGGTTGCGGTGTGACCGCGTCATGGTGAGGTGCCCGGCCGTCCTTCGAGGCTCACGCTTCGCGCTTGCACCTCAGGATGACGGCCGGGCCTCGAACCATCCGACGCGCGATCCCATCATTGCCCTCGTCGTGGCGCGGGCTGAGAACGGCGCCATCGGCATCGGCGGCGATCTTCCCTGGCGGCTCTCGACCGATCTCAAGCAATTCCGCAAAGTCACCCTCGGCAAGCCCGTCATCATGGGCCGACGCACCTTCCAATCGCTTCCTCGCGTTCTCGACCAGCCGCCTCAACATCGTGCTCTCGCGCGAGCCGGGCTTCGTCGCGCCGGGCGCCATCGTGGCGGGCAGCCTGGAGGAGGGCTGGCGCATGCCCGCCGCGCCGCGAAGGAGGCAGGGGTCGACGAGATCATGGTGATCGGCGGCGACGACGTGTTCCGCGCGGTCATGCCGCTTGCCGAGCGCATCTACCTCACCGAAGTGCACGCCTCGCCTAAGGCCGACACCTGGCTCAAGGACTTCAACCTGAAGCGACTGGCGCGAGCTCGTCGCGCGAAAGGCATGAGCCGGGGCCCAAGGACCAATACCCGTTCAGCTTCGTGCTCCTGGAACGGCCCTGATTCTCCGTCTTAGGGCGCATTGCGCTTTCATTGCCAACTGCCATATAAACCCCACGAGAACCCTGACGCATGGCTGCCATCTTCCTGCTGATAGTCGTGCGTTGCCAGCGCTGACCCCTTGAGCGGTCGAGCGCCATCCTTCAGCGACAACAGGATCGATCCATCATGCCTTGGAGCAATCAGAGCGGCGGCGGCGGTTGGAAGGGCGGGTCCGGCGGCCCTTGGGGCCCGCGGCCCGGCGGCCCAAACCAGCAGCCCGACCTTGAGGAAATTCTACGCAGAGGCCAGGACCGCATCAGGCAGGCCATCCCGAGCGGGCGCATGGGCGGTCCTTTCGCGGTGATGATCGCCGTGGCGCTCGTGGCGCTGATCGGCTTTTTCGGCTTCACCGTGCGCGTCAATCCTGAGGAGCTCGGCGTGGTGCTGCAGATTCGGCGAGTTCGTGCGCCTGCTTCCGCCCGGCCTCAACTTCCGCTGGCCCTATCCGATCGAGGTGGTCGAGCTGCCCAAGGTCACCCGCGTCAATCGCATCGAGCTTGGCATGCGCGGCTCGGCGGAGAACCGCGAGACGGCGACTCGCGGTCCGCGACGTTCCCGAAGAGAGCCTGATGCTCACCGGCGACGAGAATATCGTCGATGTCGACTTCGTGGTGTTCTGGCGCATCAGCGACGCGCCCAAATTCCTGTTCAACATCCAGGACCCGGAGATGACGGTGAAGGATGTCGCCGAAAGCGCCATGCGCGAGATCGTTGGCCAGAGCGACATCGAGCCTCTTCTCACCGAGGCGCGGGCCAAGACCGAGGCGGCGGTGCAGGCGCTCATGCAGAAGACGCTCGACTCTTATGGCGCCGGCGTCCAGGTGACCCAGGTGCAGCTCCAGAAGGTCGATCCGCCCGCACAAGTGATCGACGCCTTCCGCGACGTGCAGGCAGCGCGCGCCGATCAGGAGCGGCTGCAGAACGAGGCGCAAGCCTATGCCAACCGCATCATCCCGGAAGCCAAGGGCGAGGCCGAGCGCATCCTGCAGGCGGCGCAAGGCTATCGCGACAAGGTAGTGGCCGAGATCCAAGGGTGAGGCCGACCGCTTCATCAAGATCTATCAGCAATACAAGCTCGCGCCCGACGTGACCCGCCAGCGCATGTTCCTGGAGACCATGGAGCGCGTGCTCGGCGACACCGACAAGGTGATCGTGGACGAGAAGGCCGGGTCGGGCGTGGTGCCTTACCTGCCCTTGTCGGAATTCACCAAGAAGGCCCCAGCTCAGGCCCCGGCCGAGGAGAGCCAGCAATGAACAGAACCGCTCTCACCACCGGCCTCATTATCCTCGGCATCGCCGCGGTCGTGGCCTATCTGACGCTGTTCACGGTCGACCAGACCCAGCAGGCGATCGTGCTCGAATTCGGCAAGCCGAAGCGCGAGATCACGGATCCGGGACTTCACTACAAAGTCCCCTTCATCCAGAACGTCGAATATTTCGACAAGCGCATTCTCGACATCGACACTGCCTCGCAAGAGGTCATTGCCTCCGATCAGAAGCGGCTCGTCGTGGATGCCTTTGCGCGCTACCGGATCACCGACCCGCTGATGTTCTTTCAAAGCGTGCGCGACGAGTCCATCGCCAATTCGCGGATCGGCGCCATTCTTGAAGCCTCGCTCAGGCGCGTGCTCGGCAGCGCGAGCTTCCAGTCGGTGGTGCGTGACCAGCCGCGAGGAGCTGATGCGCACCATCCTGAGCCAGGTCAATCAGGAAGCGAGCGGGTTCGGGGTCCAGATCGTCGACGTCCGCATCAAGCGCGTCGACCTGCCTGAAGCCAACATGCAGGCGATCTATCGGCGCATGCAGACCGAACGGCAGAGACAAGCGGCGGAGTTCCGCGCCGAAGGCGAGGGGCCGCGCGCCGCATCCGCGCTACCGCCGACCGCCAGGTCACCGTGATCAAGGCCGACGCCACCGGCGAATCCGAGCGCATCCGAGGCGACGGCGATGCCCAGAGGAACCGCATCTATGCGGAAGCCTTCAACCAGGATCCCGAGTTCTTCGGTTTCTATCGCTCCATGCAGGCCTATGAAAGGGTCTGCAAGCCGGCGACACGCGGCTGCTGTTGAGCCCCGACTCAGAATTCTTCAAATATTTCAACGATGCAACTGGCCGGCCGCCGCCTGCCAAGGCGGGCGAGCATCCCACGTCGCCGACCGAGACCAAGCCCGCGCCTGAGGCAGCGACGCCGCCACCGGCCGAGCCCGAGCCGCGCGCCGCGGCCTCTGGGGAGCCCAGCGCACCGAACTCCGCCACCGCAATAGGCCGCCGCCGCCGGCGCCATGAGCGATCTTGTCGTTGCCATCGGCCTCGTTCTCGTGATCGAAGGCCTGTTGTGGTCGCTCTTTCCTGGCCTCGGACGAAGGCTGCTGGAAGCCACCGCCGGCACGTCAGGATCGTCCCTGCGCATGGCGGGCGCCGTGGCTGTTGCACTCGGCGTGGCGGTCGTCTGGCTCGTCCGCGGCTAGGACTCTTGCCTGCGGCGCGCGGACTCTCTGCCAAGCCTCGATGATTTGCGCTACCATGACGGCCTTACACTTAGCGATTGGGAGCAGTTGAGATGAGCGGGTGGACACGCGGCCCTGCGCCGGGGAGGTGGGCCTTCATGCCCTCCGGCCTGAGGGCCGCCGCGCTCGCGCTTCTCTTTGCCGTCCCGCCGCTGCTCGTCTACCGCGAGCCTGGCGCGCGGGCCTGAATCGGTGGCCGGCGTCGCCGAAGGCCTCCAGGATACCGTGGTCAACATCTCCACCACCCAGACGCTCAAGGGCAGCGCCGAGAAGAACGAGCCGCCAGGCCCTGGACCGAAAGGCTCGCCCTTCGAGGAGTTCTTCAACGACTTCTTCGACGAGCAGGACAAGGAGGGCCTGCCTCGCAAGGTGAGCTCGCTCGGCTCAGGCTTTGTCGTCGACCCCTCCGGGCTGATCGTCACCAACAATCACGTCATCGAAGGCGCCGACGAGATCATCGTCAATTTCACCGACGGCTCCAAACTGAAGGTGACCAAGATCCTTGGTCATGATCCGAAGACCGACCTCGCGCTGCTCAAGGTCGAGCCGAAACAGCCGCTTAAGGCCGCGCGCTTCGGCGACTCCTCCAAGATGCGGGTGGGGGATTGGGTCATGGCCATCGGCAACCCCTTCGGCCTCGGCGGCACCGTCACCGTGGGCGTCATTTCGGCCACCAAGCGCGACATCAACTCAGGCCCCTACGACGATTTCCTCCAGACCGACGCCGCCATCAACCGCGGCAATTCCGGCGGCCCGCTGTTCAACATGGACGGCGAGGTCATCGGCGTGAACACCGCCATCATCTCGCCGACCGGCGGCTCGATCGGCATCGGCTTCGCCGTGCCGTCGAACAGCGCGGTGCAGGTCGTCGACCAGCTGAAGCAATTCGGCGAAACCCGGCGGGGCTGGCTCGGAGTGCATGTGCAGAACGTGACCGGCGAAATCGCCGCGAGCATGGGGCTGCAGGAGCCGGTAGGGGCCCTCGTTGCCAGCGTCGCACCTGGAAGCCCGGCCGACGTCGCGGGACTGAAGCCGAGCGACATCATCCTCAAATTTGACGGTCAGCCGGTCGAGACCATGCGCAGCCTGCCGAAGGCGGTTGCCTCGACGCCCATCGGCAAACCCGTCGACATCGAGGTCCAGCGTGCCGGCGAGGTGCTCCACCTTACCGTGACGGTTGGCAGGCTTCCCGAGGAAGCCGAGAAGGCCGAAGCCGAGGCCGAGCCAAGTCCTGGTACCGATGAGCCGGAGGAGGAGCCCGATCATGAAGAGTTGCTCGGCCTCTCGATTGCTCCGCTCACCGAAGAGCTGCGCGATCAATTCCATATCGGCAAGAGCGTCGAGGGCGTGGTGATCACCAATGTCGACTCTGGACAGCCCGGCGGCGCAGAAGGACGTGAAGCCGGGCGATGTCATCGTCGAGGTCACCCAGGAACAGGTGAAGGATCCAGGCGAAGTCGTGGCCAGGGTCGCGGCGGTGAAGAAGTCGGGGCGAAAGTCGGTGCTGTTGCTGATTTCCGACGCCAAGGGTGGGCTTCGCTTCGTGGCCGTGCCCGTCGCCTGAAGCTGCAGGCTCATCCCGTGCCGGTTCAAGGCTGTCCTGATCGCAGGCCCGACCGCGAGCGGCAAATCAAGCGTGGGCCTGGAGCTTGCCGCACGCCTCGGCGGCACCGTCATCAATGCCGATTCCATGCAAGTCTATCGCGAGCTTCGCGTGCTCACGGCGCGGCCGAGCCAAAGCGAGGAGGCCCGCGCCCCCATCGCCTTTACGGCACCATCCCCGCCGCCAAGTCCTGTTCCGTCGGCCGCTGGCTCGATGACGTCGCCGACGCCCTGGCGGAAGCGCGGGGAGAGGGAGGTTGCCGATCCTGGTCGGCGGCACCGGCCTCTATTTCAAGGCGCTGACCGAGGGGCTCGCGCCGGTTCCCGATATTCCCGCCGAGGTGCGGTCCTATTGGCGGGAAGCAAGCCGCCAAGGCTAGCCGCGAGGCCCTGCACCGAGGCTTGCCGCGCGCGATCCCGCCATGGCGGCCAGGCTAAAGCCGGCCGATCCGCAACGCATCGTGCGCGCGCTCGAGGTGATCGACGCGACAGGCATCTCGTTGGCTGAGTGGCAGGGAGGAAACGCGGCCCCGCTGCTCGGAGCCGGCGACGTCCTGCGGCTCGTCATTGCACCGGAGCGGGAGCCGCTCTACGCCGCGATCGATGCCCGCTTCGATCGAATGATCGAGGAGGGCGCGATCGAGGAAGTGCGCGCGCTCCTCGATCTTGAGCTCGATCCCGGGCTTCCGGCCATGCGGGCGCACGGCGTGCGCGAATTGGCGGCGTATCTTTCCGGCGCTATCAGCCGCGAAGAGGCGGTGGCGAAGGCCAAGACCGAGAGCCGCCGCTACGCCAAGCGGCAGATGACGTGGCTACGGCGCTTCATGGCCGATTGGCAGTGGTTTCCCGATGCCGACACTGCCATTGAGGCGGCGACCGCGATGCTCACTACACCGTGACTTGCGTGCCGATCTCGACCACGCGGTCGGTGGGCAGCTGGAAGTAAGCTCGACGCATCGTCGGCGTTCTGCGCGAGGAAGATGAACAGCCTGTCCTGCCACGCCGGCATGCCGGATCGCGGGTCAGGCCGCACCGAGCGGCGCGACAGGAAGAACGACGTGGACATGATATCGAAGTTCCAGCCGAGCTTCCGCGCGATGGCGAGCGCCTTGGGAATATTGGGCGTCTCCATGAAGCCGAAATGCAGGACGACGCGCATGAAACTCTCGCCGAGCGGCTCGATCTCGACGCGGTCCTTGGTGGCGACCCTCGGCACGTTCTCGGTGATGATGGTGAGGATCACATTGTTCTCATGCAGCACCTTGTAGTGCTTTAGGCTGTGCAACAGCGCGGTCGGCGCGCTGTCCGGCGTAGCGGTGAGGAACACGGCGGTGCCCGGCACCCGCGGCCGCGGCTTTTTCTCCAGCGACTCGATTAGGTCGCGGAGAGGCGTTTCCAACTTTCGCGTCTTGGCAGCGAGAATTCTCGCGCCACGCCGCCAGGTCAGCATGATCACGATGACGAATCCGCCGATCAGAAGCGGCACCCAGCCGCCGTGGAACACTTTGAGCATGTTGGCGGTGAGGAAGGTGGTATCGATGAGAAAGAAGGGGCACGATCAGCGCCGCCGCGGCCCACATCGGCCACTTCCACGCCCTCCAGATCACCACGAAGGCCATCATCGCCGTCACCACCATGGTGCCGCTGACGGCGATGCCATAGGCGGAGGCAAGCGCGCTTGACGATTGGAACTGCGCCACAAGGAAGAGCACACCGACCAGGAGCATGCCGTTGACGCGCGGAATGTAGATCTGGCCGGCCTGGGTCTCGGAGGTGCGCTGGATGTGCAGCCGCGGCAGGAGACCGAGCTGCACGGCCTGGTTGGTGAGCGAGAAGGCGCCGGTGATGACCGCTTGGCTGGCGATCACCGTGGCGGCGGTGGCGAGTCCCACCATGGGAAGCAGCGCCCACTCCGGGTAGAGCAGGAAAAAGGGTTTTCGATCGCTTCCGGTGTGGCCAGCAGCAACGCACCTTGGCCGAAATAATTGAGGGTGAGCGCAGGAGAGCCACGCTGAGCCACGCGGTCTGGATCGGGCCTTTGCCGAAATGGCCGAGATCGGCGTAGAGCGCCTCGCAACCGGTCACCGCGAGGAAGACGGCGCCAAGCGTTGCAAACCCAATCCATCCACGATTGGCCAGGAAACATCACGCCATGGGCAGGATTGAACGGCGGCGAGCACGCCGGGGTTCTGGGCGATATGCGCAAGCCCGCCGATGGCGAGGGCGATGAACCAGACGAGCGTGATCGGTCCGAAGAAGGCGGCGACTCTTGCCGTTCCGTGCGACTGCACGGCGAATAATGCGAACAGGATCAGAATGCTGAGCGGAACGACGTATTCGTCGAGAGCCGGCGTGACGATCTTGAGACCTTCTACCGCCGACAGCACTGAGATCGCCGGCGTGATCAGCGCGTCGCCGTAGAACAGTGCGGCGCTGATAATGCCGAGCAGGATGATAACCAGGCTCTTGCCGCCGAGCGCGCGATTGGCGAGCGCCATCAAGGCGAGCGTGCCGCCTTCGCCGTCATTGTCGGCGCGGAGCAGGATCAGCACGTATTTCACGGTGACGATGAGGATCAGCGCCCAGATGATAAGCGACAGAATGCCGAGGATCACCGGCTCGGTCGCGGCGTGGCCACCGCTCGTCGCCGCCAGCACGGATCTCGCGCAAGGCATAGAGCGGGCTCGTGCCGATGTCGCCATAGACGACGCCGATACAGCCGAGCGTCAGGCCCCAAAAATTGCGGCGCGACGCAGCCTCGGCACCCGAGCCGTTGGCGGCAATACTTTCTGTCAGAGCTTGTGGCATGTGCGGAAAGATGAGGGGGTCTTGAGCGACCCTAGCCGCGGCTTGCGCCTGTTGTCCAATTGATCCGATGGCGCGCCTGTCGAGCGATGGCGAGGTCTACACGGTGACTTGCGTGCCGATCTCGACCACGCGGTCGGTCGGCAACTGGAAATAGCTCGACGCGTCGTCGGCGTTTTGCGCAAGAAAGATGAAAAGCCTGTCCTGCCAGGCCGGCATCCCCGATCGGGCGTCCGGCCTGACTGAGCGCCGCGACAGGAAGAACGAGGTTGACATGATGTCGAAGGTCCAGCCGAGCTTCCGCGCGATGGCGAGCGCCTTGGGAATATTGGGCGTCTCCATGAACCCGAAATGCAGGATCACGCGCATGAACCCGTCGCCGAGCGGCTCCATCTCCACGCGGTCCCGCGGGGCGACCCGCGGAATGTTCTCGGTGACGATGGTGAGGATCACATTGCTCTCATGCAGAACCTTGTAGTGCTTGAGGCTGTGCAGCAGCGCGGTCGGCGCACTCTCCGGCGCCGCGGTGAGAAACACGGCGGTGCCGGGCACGCGGGGAGGCTTGCTTTTCGCCAGTGATTTAAGCAGGAGGTCGAGAGGGTCTCCAGCCGTCGCGTTTTGGCGGCGAGGATCCGCGCTCCCCGATGCCAGGTGAGCATGACGATGAGCAGACAGACGCCGATCAGGAGCGGCACCCAGCCGCCGTGCGAGTATCTTGAGCAGGTTAGAGCCGAAGAAGGCGAAGTCGATCAGAATGAAGGGGACCATCAGCGCGACGGCGCCCACAAGGCCCACTTCCATACCCGCCAGATCACGATGAAGGCCATCACCCCGTCAACCAGCATGGTGCCGGCGACCGCCACGCCATAGGCCGAGGCAAGACCGTTGGACGACTGGAACAGGACAACCAGGAGGATCGTGCCGACCAGCAAGAGCCCTCTGATGCGCGGAATGTAGATCTGGCCTGCTTGCGTCTCCGACGTGCGCCTGATCTGGATGCGTGGCAGCAGCCCCAGTTGCACCGCTTGGTTGGTGAGCGAGAAGGCGCCGGTGATCACCGCTTGGCTCGCGATCACCGTGGCCGCGGTGGCGAGCGCGATCATCGGGTAGAGCGCCCATTGACGGCACGAGCCGATAGAACGGGTTGGCGATCGCGGTCGGGTCTGACAGAACCAGCGCCCCTTGTCCGAGGTAGTTCAGGGCAAGCGCCGGCAGCACGAAATAGAGCCACGCCGTTTGGATCGGCTTCCGCCCGAAATGGCCGAGGTCGGCGTAGAGCGCCTCGGCGCCGGTGACGGCAAGGAACACTGCGCCAAGCGTCACCAGCCCGATGGTGCCATGGGTCGCCAGGAAGCCAACGGCGTGCGCCGGATTGAACGCGGCGAACACCCCTGGGTCGTCGGCGATATGCACGAGCCCCGCCAAGCCGAGTGTGATGAACCACAGCGTCATCACCGGGCCGAAAAAACGCAGCGACGTGGGCCGTGCCGCGCGACTGCACGGAAAACAGCGCGATCAGAATCAGCACCGTGACCGGCACCACGTAGCTCTGCAGCTGGGGCGCCGCCACTTCCAAGCCTTCGACCGCCGATAGCACCGAGATGGCGGGCGTGAGCAGCGCATCGCCGTAAAACAGGGCTGCGGCGATCATGCCGAGCACAACAACCACGGATTGGGCACGCGCCGATTTCAGCGCGCGCTGGGCGAGCGCCATCAGGGACAATGTGCCGCCTTCACCCTTGTTGTCGGCGCGAAGCAGGATGAGCACATATTTGGCGGTGACGACGAGGAAGAGGGCCCACAGGATCAGCGACAAGACGCCGATGACCGTCGCGCGCGACAGGTCGCCCTGCGAGCCGCCGGCCGCATCGAGCGCGACGCGAAACGCGTAGAGAGGACTGGTGCCGATGTCGCCGTAAACGACACCCATGCAACCAAGCGTCAGCGGCCAGAACGTTCGCCGCTGCGCCTCGCTGTCGGTACCGTTTACAGCAGGAGTTTCGCTGAGGGCCCGCGCCATTCCACTCAGAATGCAGGATGGGAGAGAGTTACAAAGGTTGACGGTTAACGCCGGAAAAGGCGGACGCGATCCATTGCGCGGATGCACATAGGCGCAATGACAAGGAATGTCCAGGTGCTGGAAGGGCTGAGCTTGTGCCATGGGCCAATAGGGGGACGTCAAAGGCTACGGTAATAAAATTGCGTGAGAATCGATAAATTGAAATGTTCAGAAAGAGATATGGCACCAAATTTTTCATTCATTTGCATTTAACGTTGACCCTCTGATCTCGAAGCCGTAGGGTCGCGCCGCATTTGGGCCTTCCCCGAGATTTGACTGGAAGTGGACACGCAAGGCCGGCAAGCCGAGCGAAACTGTGAGACGTACGAATGTCACGCGCAATGACTGGCGCCGAGATGGTGCTGCAAGCTCTGGCCGACCAAGGGGTCGAGGTCATTTTCGGCTACCCGGGCGGCGCGGTGCTGCCGATCTATGACGAGCTGTTCAAGCAGGATCGGCTGAAGCACATCCTCGTCCGCCACGAGCAGGGCGCGGTCCATGCCGCCGAAGGCTATGCCCGCTCGACCGGCAAGGTCGGCTGCGTGCTCGTCACCTCGGGCCCCGGCGCCACCAACGCGGTGACCGGCCTGACCGATGCGCTGATGGATTCGATCCCCATCGTCTGCATCACCGGCCAGGTGCCGACCCATCTGATCGGCAACGACGCCTTCCAGGAATGCGACACCGTCGGCATCACGCGGCCCTGCACCAAGCACAATTATCTCGTGAAGGACGTGAACAATCTGAGCCGCGTTCTGCACGAGGCGTTCTATGTCGCGCGCACCGGGCCGCCCGGGCCCGGTGGTCGTCGACATCCCCAAGGACATCCAGTTCGCCAAGGGCATCTATACCGGCCTCACCAACTCGCAGCACAAGAGCTACCGGCCGCAGGTCGATGGGCGACGAGCGAGCGGTCGCGGCCGCCGTCGATCTGATCGCCAATGCCAAGCGCCCGATCTTCTATACCGGCGGCGGCATCATCAATTCCGGGCCGGAGGCGAGCAAGCGGTTGCGCGAATTCGTGCGCATGACCGGCTATCCGATCACCTCGACCCTGATGGGGCTCGGCGCCTATCCGGCCTCCGACAAGCAATGGCTCGGCATGCTCGGCATGCACGGCACCTACGAGGCCAACAACGCCATGCACGATTGCGACGTGATGATCTGCATCGGCGCGCGCTTCGACGACCGCATCACCGGCCGGCTCGACGCCTTCTCGCCGGGCTCGACGAAGATCCACGTCGACATCGACCCGCTCCTCGATCAACAAGAACGTGCATGTCGATCTGCCGATCGTCGGCGACTGCGCCCGCGTGCTCGAGCAGATGCTCGCGGTCTGGCAGCGCCAGAAGCCGAAGATCGACAAGGCGGCGCTCAAAGCCTGGTGGGCCGAGATCGACCACTGGCGCGCGCGGAAGTCGCTCGCATTACCGCAAGCGCGACGACGTCATCATGCCGCAATACGCGATCGAGCGGCTCTACGCGCTGACCCGCGGCCACGACACCTACATCACCACCGAGGTCGGCCAGCACCAGATGTGGGCGGCGCAGTTCTTCAAATTCGAGGAGCCCAACCGCTGGATGACGTCAGGCGGTCTCGGCACCATGGGCTACGGCCTGCCGTCGGCGGTCGGCGTGCAGGTCGCGCATCCGGACTCGCTCGTCATCGACATCGCCGGCGAAGCCTCGGTGCTGATGACCATGCAGGAGATGTCGACGGCGGCGCAGTACGACCTGCCGATCAAGATCTTCATCCTCAACAACGAATATATGGGCATGGTGCGCCAGTGGCAGGAGCTCCTGCATGGCGGCCGCTACTCGCATTCCTACACCGCGGCGCTGCCTGATTTCGTCAAGCTTGCCGAAGCCTATCAGGGCGTCGGCATCCGCGCCGAGAAGCCGTCCGAGCTCGACGACGCCATCCGCGAGATGATCGCGGTCAAGCGGCCGGTGATCTTCGACTGCCGCGTCGACAAGCACGCCAACTGCTTCCCGATGATCCCGAGCGGCGAGGCCCACAACCACATGCTGATGGGCGACGACCTCACCGAAGAGGACCTCGAGAACGCCATCACCGAAGAAGGCAAGGTGATGGTGTAATGGAGACGCACCGACTCCTGACCGCCTTCCTGAGCCTGCGAGCGATCATGCTGATCGGCTCGGTGGGCGCACTGGTCGGCTCGCTGCTGATGTTCCTGCAAGGCGGCTTCTTCCTGCACGAGGCTTGGCACACCATCCTGGCCGAGGGCGACGCGGTGCAGAAGCAGGTCACCGTGCCGGTGCTCGAGGCGGTGGATTCCTTCCTTTTCGGCATCGTGCTCGTGATCTTCGCCTACGGCATCGCCATCGGCTTCGTCTTCACCCTGCCTGAGGGCTACGGCAAGCGCCTGCCGCCGCTGGATGAAGGTCGGCGGCGTCGGCCAGCTCAAGGCGACGCTGGCCGAAGTCGTGATCGTGGTGCTGATCGTGATCTTCGCCCGCATCGTGGTGGAGGCCAACGGTCATTTGCAGTGGTCGATGCTGGTGTTGCCCGCCTCGATCCTGATGATCTCGGTGGCACTCCGCATGATCGAGCTTGGCAGCAAAGAAGGAGCGAAGGAGGACGATGCCGCGCATTAGGGCGGCATCGCTCGGAGCGGAACGGATGAATGTGATGACGCAGCCGGGATCGGCATATTCGCTGGAGAAGCGCGAGGAGAAGCCGAGACCCACACCATGAGCGTGCTCGTCGACAACGAGCCTGGCGTGCTCGCCCGCGTCATCGGGCTGTTCTCCAGGCCGCGGCTACAACATCGACTCGCTCACCGTGTCGGAGACCGAGCACGAAGCGCATCTTTCGCGCATCACCATCGTCACCTCGGGCCCGCCCATGGTCATCGAGCAGATCAAGCATCAGCTCGAGAGGCTGGTTCCGGTGCATTCGGTCACCGACCTCACGCTTCTCGGCAATCCGGTCGAGCGTGAGCTTGCCCTGGTCAAGGTTGCCGGCAAGGGCGAGAAGCGGGTCGAGGCGCTCCGCCTCGCCGAAGCCTTCCGCGCCTCGGTGATCGACGCCTCGACCGAGCATTTCATCTTCGAGATCACCGGCAAGCAGTCCAAGATCGAGCAGTTCATCGTGCTGATGCAGCCTCTCGGCCTGGTCGAGGTCTCGCGCACCGGCCTCGCCGCCATCTCACGCGGCGCCGAGCGGATGTGATCGCGGTTCGACCACCACTTGCCAATCGGCCGAGGGGGCGTCACAAACGCGCGGGATCAATTCATTTGGTTACTAGCTAGGGCAGGGGACTACACTTATGCGCGTCTATTACGATCGGGATGCCGATCTCAATCTGATCAAGGGGAAGAAGGTCGCCATCATCGGCTATGGCAGCCAGGGCCACGCGCACGCGCTGAACTTGCGCGATTCAGGCGTCGCCGAATGTCGCCGTTGCGCTTGCGCCCAGGCTCCAAGTCCGTCGCCAAGGCCGAGAAGGCGGGCTTGAAGGTGATGGACGTGGCCGAAGCCGCCAAATGGGCCGATGTGGTGATGCTGCTCGCGCCGGACGAGCTTCAGGCCGGCATCTGGGAGCACGACCTGAAGCCCAACATGCGGCAGGGCACCGCGCTCTTCTTCGCCCACGGCCTCAACATTCATTTCAACCTGATCGAGCCGCGCGCCGACATGGACGTCTGCATGGTGGCGCCCGAAGGGCCCCGGCCACACCGTGCGCGCCGAATATGTGCGCGGCGCCGGCGTGCCCTGTCCTGCTGGCCATCGCCCAGGACGCCTCCGGCAACGCCCACGACCTGACGCTCTCTTATGCCGCGGCGATCGGCGGCGGCCGCGCCGGCATCATCGAGACCACCTTCCGCGAGGAATGCGAGACCGACCTGTTCGGCGAGCAGTCGGTGCTTGTGCGGCGGCCTCGTCGAGCTGATGCAGGAACGGCTACGAGACGCTTGGTCGAGGCCGGCTACGCGCCGGAGATGGCCTATTTCGAGTGCGTGCACGAGGTGAAGCTGATCGTCGACCTCATCTACGAGGGCGGCATCGCCACCATGAACTATTCGGTGTCCAACACCGCCGAATATGGCGAGTACGTCTCAGGCCCGCGCGTGGTCGGACGGCGAGACCGCGCAGACGATGAAGCAGATCCTCGACGACATCCAGTCCGGCAAGTTCGTCAAGGACTGGATGCTGGAGAACCGCGTCAACCAGACCTCGTTCAAGGCGATGCGCGCGAAATGCGACAGCCACGAGATGGAAGAGGTCGGCGCAAGCGCCTGCGCGCCATGATGCCGTGGATCGCCGAGCGCGCTCTGGTCGACAAAAGCAAGAACTGACTTCGTCAGGAACTGACTTCGTCGCATCACGTCCTAAGGTGTCATTCCCGCGAAAGCGGGAATCCAGTATTCATCGACCTCGTGGATTACTGGATTGCCCGGTCAAGCCGGGCAATGACAAGGTAGGAGGTCCATGCTGGTCACGCGCCTCGCCAAGATCCTGATGTGCCTTGCGCTCGCGCTCTTCTGCCTGCTCGTCGCCTTCGACAACGTCACCGACCCGCATTCGAACTATACGTTCGTGCAGCACGTGATGAGCATGGACACGACCTTCCCCGACAACACGCTGATGTACCGCTCGGTGACCAATCCAATCCTCTGGCAGATCGTCTACGCGCTGATCATCGCCACCCAATTCGTGTGCGGCACCCTGTTCCTCGCCGGCGCCATGCGCATGTGGCGGACCCGCTCCGCCGCGGCCGCTGACTTCAATCAGGCCAAGGCTTACGCCATCGCCGGCGCTCTTCTCGCCTTCCTGTTGTGGTTTTTCGTCTTCATGGTGATCGCCGGCGAATGGTTCGCCATGTGGCAGTCGAAGGACTGGAACGCGCAACAATCCTCCTTCCGCTTCTATGTGACGGTGCTCGCCGTGCTCATCTTCCTCAACATGCAAGATGGTGAGCTGAAAGAAAGGGCTGGCGCATGACCGAACGGCAAGTCATCGAAGATCTCCTGGAGGAGCTCTACGCGGCGCGGGTGCGCGGCGACCTCGAGACAATAACCAAGCTGTTCGCCGCCAACGCCATTTTTCAGGTCGCTGGCACCGACGATGCGAGCCCGATGCCGACCTTGGTCAAGGGCAATGCCGGCATCAGGAGCCTGATGCAGGGCATGATCGCAAACTTCGAGGTCAGCGACTTCACGGTTCTCGAGATGCTGATCGACGGGCCAAGCGCCGCGGTCCGCTGGCAGGCGACCTTCCACTACACCAAGACCGGGCGGATGTTCTTGACCGAGCTCGCCGACTTCATCACCGTGGCCAACGGTCAGGTCGTCTCCTTCATCGAGTTTCTCGATACCGCGCTCGCCGCCAAGGTGCATGGCCATCAAATAGCCGGGGCGCCTTCGCCCTGCTAACATCGCCGATGTCTGGTCAGTCCGGGAGTGGGCCATGCCATTTGACGGTCGGGATGTCGATGGTGACGGGCGGCACCGGCGCGCTCGGCGCCGCTGTCGTAGGGGCCCTTGTCAGGCGGGTGCCGTCTGCACCGTGCCTTGGCTGCACGAGAATGAGGCTGAGCGCTTTCCGTATCGCGAGACAAGCAGGTCAAGCTGGTCGGTCCCGTCGACCTTGCCGACGAGGCTGCGGTCGACCGGCTGTTTGCCGGCGTTCCGGCGCTCTGGGCATCGGTTCACATTGCCGGCGGGTTTGCCATGAGCCCCGTCGCCAAGACCGGCAAGGCCCAATTGATGCAGCAGATCGACATCAATCTCGTGAGCTGCTTCCTCTGCTGCGCGGCTGCTGTCAACGCCATCGGCCGCACCGGCCAAGGCGGCAGGATCGTCAATGTTTCGTCGCGCCCGGCGCTTGAATGGCGGATCGGTGCTGGCATGGCTGCCTATACCGCGACCAAGGCTGCCGTCGCGGCGCTGACCGTGGCCCTCTCCGAGGAGGTGGCCAAGGACGGCATCCTGGTCAACGCCGTGGCGCCGTCCATCATGGATACACCGGCCAACCGCGCCGCCATGCCGAAAGCGAATTACGATCTCTGGCCGAAGGTCGAGGAGGTGGCGGCGACGATCCTGTTCCTCGCTTCGCCGGAGAACAGAGTGACGCGAGGCGCCATCGTCCCCGTGTATGGCAAGTCCTAGGGCCAACATCATGATGCCAAGCTCCAGGCAAGGCGACGGAGATCGGGCTTGTCCTGCAAGGAGGGCGCGCTTGGCGCCTATGAATATGGGGCGATCACGGCGCTGCTCGAGCTGATCGACGAAGCAGCTGGCAAGGGCCGTGCTGTCTCGCTCAAGGCCGTCACCGGGGTTTCCATCGGCGCGATCAACGCAGCTTGCGTGGTCGGCGCTGCCACCAGAACCGATGCGCGGCGCCGCCTCGCCTCACTGTGGAACGACCTCGTGTTGGAGACGCCGATCTTTTGGCCGCGGAGTTGCCAGGCGAGATCTGGCGCTTTACGGCTTGCCGAACTTCTATTCGCTGCGTGCCGACATGTTGTCGTTCGCGACATGGACGCATGTCTACGATACGCGCCCGCTTGCTGCCGACGCTTACCGCGTCATGTCGATTTTGCCGAGCTCAACGCGAGCGACACGGCCTTCGTGGTGACCGCGGTCGACGTGGAGAGCGGCGTGCTGCGGCGGTTCTCCAACAAGAAGCTCGACAAGACGGAGCGCACGGCCATCGAGCCGCACCACGTGCTGGCGAGCGGCAGCCTGCCGCCGCAATTTCCCTGGACCGAGATCAAGGAGGGCAGCGACGCTCGGCGCTATTGGGACGGCGGCATCGTCGACAATACGCCGCTCACCGACGCGATCGATGCCTTCAGCGTCGATCAAGGATGTGAGGCGGCTGCTCGTCGTCATGAATTTGTTTCCGCAAGGAGCGCGCCTTCCCACCACGCTGTTCGAGGTCACCGAGCGGGTCGATGAGCTTCGTTTCGGCAACCGCCTGCACCAGGACACCAAGACTGCCGACCGCATCAATATGCTTGCATCCACGATCGACGCGCTTGCCAGCCTCGTTCCTGGTGAACTCCCGCCGGAGCTTGCTCTCAATGTCGCCAAGGCGCGCGCCTTCAAGCTCGTGAAGACGATCGAAGTCACGCTTGAGCCGGAGAGCGAGTCCGCCGACGAGTACGGCTTTCGCGATTTTTCGCGCGAAGGCATCGAGCCGCCGCGCTGCTGGACGCGCCATCGCGCTTTCGACGCTCCGCCCCGAGTTCGACCAGCTTTGATGTTGCAAGGCACTGGCTGCAGCTCTTACCAACGCTTGCAAGAGGCCTTGCAATCGAACGCCGCATCGCTGTCACCGACCTGCCAAGGCGGCTTGGCAGAGTTGGGCCACTGACGGACCGGAAGCCGGCAGATCATTGGAGAGACGAATGAGACCGCTTTACCTATTGGTGATGCTGTTGCTCGCCGCGTCGAGCCTTGCGCGCGCCGACGATCTCGCTTGCGTCAGCACGACCTTCAGATCTCACATCGCCCAGCGACAAGGTTTGCCTGAGTAACTTCGACGATCCTAAAGTACCGGGCGTGACCTGCTTCATCTCGCAAGCCCGCAAGGGCGGATGGGGGCAGCCGTTCGGCCTCAATGAGGATCCCTCGAATTTCTCGGTGTCCTGCCGCTGGACCGATTACCACCGACATCTCGACGCTGCCGGAGAAGGAAGAAGGCCTTCACGGAGAAGACGAGCATCTTCTTCAAGGCGACGCGCATCTACCGGGTGCCGGACGTGAAACGGAACGCGCTCATCTATGTCGCCGTCAGCTCCAAAGTCATCGAGGGTTCGCCGGCAAACGCGATCAGCGTCGTGCCGATCATGCCCTGGACGTCAGTAACGGCGTTCCCAGCGCTACCCGCGAGCCGCGTCACCTCGGCGAAGGCCGGCGTCTAGGTTTGTGCGCGTCCCGCGCGGGCTGGATCTCCGGGCGTGCGCGGAATGACGCGCGGCAGAGATCGGCACGTGTGGGATTCATCACATGCAACCGTGGGCGCCGGAGCCTACGATTCCTCCGTCGAAACAGAGGCATGCGTGAAGGCGAGTGAGACCTTCACGCGAGATAGGAGGACACCATCGATGTTGAAGGTCACGATCTTTGCGCTGGCGCTGCTGCTTTCGGGCGCGGCGATAGCTTGCTCCTTCGGTTATGTGCCTTGCGGCGAGACCGGTCAGCTTTGTTGCCCTGCGCAATAGGCGCTTGGGTCTGGATAACGGGAAGCGCTCTGAAAGGAGGCGCACCATGGAGATACGTCAAACGCAAAATCCGAAAGCTCGCATGGCCATGCTCGGGGCATTTCTCCTGCTGCCGTTCCTTGGCCTGGGGATTTGGTATTTGGCGACCAGAACATCCGATACCGATGACCAGCTGAGGCGCATCGTTGAGAAATATGGATATTCGCGCTGTGACGCCTCCATCCCGCCTCTTCGGGCCGGGCACTTTTACGACAGTGGAGACGCTGCCCAACGGAACGTTGCAGCTGCATCCACCTGCATCATGGACGACGGCACCCTGGCGGCGATGTGGAGCAAATCCCCGACGGTTGACGAAAGCCTGGTCTCCGCCATCGAGCAGACATTTCGCGTCGTCGGCCAAGGCTCTCGACTCCATCGAGTCCAATACCACCGGCAAGCGCGTCAAGGGTTTCGATTTCGCCCTGCGCAACATCTACGTCGTCACGCTGTCTGACGAGGGTCTCAGAGGCGTACGCCGCCAATACCTTGAAGGATGCCTGTGAAGAAGTCGGCATCGGCAATCTTCGTGCCGGAGCTGCGGTGTGTCAGTCGGAAGAAGTGCTCGAGGCTGACCTCGTCTACAAGACGAACGTTGAGGACGAACTCGGAGCCGGTGCAAAGGGTGGGATTGCCGGGCGAGCAACTGGCTCGATCGCTAGCGATCAGCAGGCCCAGAATCGCTTTGAGACTGCGCGGCGACGACCTCTTCCTGGGAGCTCGGGTTGGCGAGCGCCATTGCTTCCAGCTCGGACAACGGTCGGATTTCGGAGAGCGGTCGGACCCTCGCCGGCGGCGGCCTTTGATCACCCCGTCGGGACATAGTGCGTGATGACTTGCTCGCGCGAGGTCTTCGCACTATGTTCCGGCGGCGCCTACATCCAGCGCCGTGACAGGTGATCGATGCAAGCTTTAGGCGGAGAGATGGATTTTGGAGCCGGCCCAGCTTTGCCGGCCGCCTCTCTCGCTGCGCCCATCATCCTCGCCAAACTCCTCCTTAGACGCCCCTGAGCACCTTCGCTCTCGCCACTGGAAGCGAGGCTGGCGTTCAGGGGATGGCAAGAGAAACCCGCGATAATTCAAGCGGCTTGCCGGTCGTGCTAGACTGCCAGGCCAAGGAGTTGAGGACGAGAACATGAGCTCCAATCAGGACCAAACCCCACGCAGTGACCGCCACGAAGTGGCCGCGAGGAAAGACCGCGTCGTCATTTTCGACACCACCTTGCGCGACGGCGAGCAATGCCCCGGCGCCACCATGACCTTCGAGGAGAAGCTCGAGGTCGCCGAGCTGCTCGACGAGATGGGCGTCGACATCATCGAGGCCGGTTTCCCCATCGCGAGCCAGGGCGATTTCGAGAGCGTCCAGGAGATCGCGCGGCGATCGAAGAATTCGGTGATCTGCGGGCTTGCCCGCGCGCAAGCGAAGGACATCGACGTCTGCGCCGACGCGATCAAGCCGGCGCGGCAGGGCCGCATTCACACCTTCATCGGCACCTCGCCGCTCCATCGCAAATATCAGATGAGCATCGACGAGGCCGAGGTGCTGTCGCGCGTGACCGCCTCGGTCACCCGCGCCCGCTCCTACACCGACGACGTGGAATGGTCGGCGATGGACGCAACCCGCACCGAGGTCGATTTCCTCTGCGCCTGCGTCGAGGCTGCGATCAAGGCCGGCGCCACCACCGTCAACATTCCCGACACCGTCGGTTACGCCACGCCGGACGAGTTCGCCGCGCTGATCCGCACGATCATCGAGCGGGTGCCGAACTCCGACAAGGCGGTGTTCTCCACCCATTGCCACAACGATCTCGGGCTTGCCGTCGCCAATTCGCTGGCGGGCGTCGGGGCAGGGGCGAGGCAGGTGGAATGCGCGGTGAATGGCCTCGGCGAGCGCGCGGGCAACGCAGCGCTGGAGGAGATCGTCATGGCGATCCGCACCCGCGGCGACGCCATGCCGTTCTGGACCGGCATCGACACCACCATGCTGACCCGGGCGTCGCGGCTCGTCAGCCGCGTCACAGCCTTCCCGTCCAGTACAACAAGGCGATCTCGTCGGGCGGAACGAGCAATACGTAACTT
>ERZ1370068.2100-contig-1263_pt1 | contig 55018 bp, 58 predicted proteins | sample MGYA00561227_ERZ1370068 | MGnify/ENA primary metagenome ERZ1370068 (study PRJEB38410, sample SAMEA6850437) | metagenome | study: Metagenomic assessment of the ecological functions of the soil: analysis of the soil microbiota associated with the... | reverse complement strand
TACGTATTGCTCTCCACACGCGCAAGACGGCGTACGTGCTCACCTACACGGCGAGCCCCGACGTGACGAAGACCTATGCCCGCCTGTTCGTCCGTTTCCGGTCTGCCGCCGTCTGGGCGAGGTAGCCGCTAGGATGTCCAGACGAAGTCGAAGCGGCCCTGCCGGTGTCCGTTCACGACCTTCCAGTTCCTGGATCGTATTCGGACGTGAAGATGTTGTCGCTGCGGTTGCCCGCGACGCCGGGGAAGGAAGAGCGAGCTGAGCTGTCAGCATCGGGGCCGCCGGGTGCCTGCACCTGACGTGGATGTGCTTCGTCCGGGCCTGTATAGAGGCCTGGCAATCACCGAGAACAGCGTGTAGCGCCCTGGGCGTCGGTCAGCTGGTGGCCGCGGAAGCGGTAGCCGTTGTCGAGACGCCCGCTTGCGTTCGCCTGCCAGAAGTCGACCAAGGCGTTCTGCGTTTGCCGGACGTCGTCAGGACGCGGCCGTTCAGTGTCAGGCGCGGTGCCGGCGGCGCTGACGGGACGATCGTCCGCCGCTTGGGTGAGCTCGGCGAAGTACGCCCTGGTGAGGCCGGTGGGTCGTCGTCCGCGTCCAGGATCTGGTGTGCGGTGTCGTGCGGCGAGCGCGGGCGGTATGCTGAAGACGTCGGCGTGCCCGCCAGGGCGATGCCCGCAGGCAGGGCCAGGCCGAGCTCGATCAGGTGCCTGCGGGAGTAGGTGGATCGGTCATCTGCGTCTCCAGTTGTCGCGTTCGGTTGCGGCAGGCTCGCACGGGCCTAAGAGCCACCCGAGAACGATATGAGCCGCGCCAGTAAACCTGTGAAGAAAGTCCGCGAATGGGCGTTAGCGGGCCGTTAGTGCCGCGTGAGCGCGCTCGGGAACTCTGTCGCCACCACGAACCGACGGAGGAACTCCTGACGCACGCTCATGCTGCCCTCACTACGCCCGTGGCGCCCGGAACTGCTCTCGCCGCCCCGCCTCGCGAACGACAACCGCGCCGACGCGGAGGCGATCCTCGCCTTCTCCCGGCACAGTCTCAGCGCCACGACGGCCGAGGCGAGGTGGAGCGCCTCGATCCCCAGGTATCGCGCTGCGGCCGGATCGAGTCGACTGTCTGGTACCGGATCGACACGGCGCCCGACGGCCTGATCGGCGTCACGGTCAAGGCCGCCGCCGGCGTGGCGCCCGTCCTGCGCATCTACCGGCGCGGCGGCTCGGCGATCCAGGGACCGACTGCGCGTCCGCAGGGCTGCACCGCGTCGGCGACGGTCGACCCGGTTCGCGGCTCGACCACTTCTTGCTCGTCGGTCGCAGGCCCGGGAGCCTGACGGTTCGTTCGATCTCAGCGCCGAGCTCTTCCTCCCGCCGCTGAACGACAACCGCAGCGGCGCTCAGGCGCTCGGGCTGCCGGGCTCGATCCGGGACGACCTTCGGGGCGACCGGCGACGACGCCCTCGCGGTTAGTGGCCTGGGCTCGACCGTCTGGTACCGGGTCAAGTCGCCCGTCGGCCGCCGTGTCGTGCTCACGGTCGCCGCCGGCAACCGGACGCCGCGTTTGGTGCTCGAGCAGCGGCGGTCACAGCTGCGGACCTACGACTGCGGTCGCACCGAAGACAACGGCTGCGGCAGGATCACCTACGTGCGCGCCAGGGTGCGACGTACTTCTCGTCCGTCGGGCGCCTCGGTCGCCCGGGATCCGTGCGTTCACGCTCAGCGGTGTTCTCGCGTGCCGGCAGAGCGCGTCGCGCGAGCTCCCGCCGAGGAACGGCGTGCGCTCCACCGTCAATCCGCTCACCGACGTCAACGATCCGTGGCGGTTCGAGCTCCAGACCGGTGCGTCGCCTACAACATCGGCCTCCAGGCCGGGGAGAGCTGCCTGTACGCGGAGCTGCGACGCGGCCGTCGAGTCCTGCACAGGCCGGCTGCGGCGTGCGCACGTTCACGCCCGGTCCTGATGGGGCGGGAGCTACGGTCGAGGTGGTCGCGCCCAGCTCAGGGTCGACGCACGCCTACCGGCTGCGTGTCGGCGTTGCGGGCGAAGACGATCTCGGGGTCGGGCGGGCTGCCGAACGGCACCGCGTGCGCGGCTCCTTGTTGGCCGCGACGCTCGACACCGTCGATCACTGGCACTTCGACGTCGAGCGGACGAGCGGACGTGCGCTGGACCTCAGCCTGCCGAGCGCGTTGGCGTCCGTCGTCCGCGACGACGGCACTCGGGCTGGTTCCTGGCCGAGCCGCTGCGGCGCCAGCTGGCGCTCGGGCCGCTACGTGGTGTCTGTCTCCAGGGCAGCGGCGCCTACTCGCTGATGCTGCTGATCCGCGAGATCACGCGAACGACACTCCGCTACCCGTGGTGAGCCGTGGAGCCGCATCGGGCCGTGCAGCTCCGTCCGGAGGCGGCAGGCGCTGCCGGCGCGTGGCATGTTCGAGCTTCAGATCGACCGGTTCGATCCGTTCACGGGCTGGTACTCCACCGGCTGACGCGGGTGCCCGTCGGCGGTTCGCTCGCCTGGGTTGCCCCGGCCGGAAGGTCATCGCTGGCGTGCGTTGCTTCCTCGGGACGCGAAGCGCGAGCCTGAGCCGGAGCGGCTACGCCCACATATTATTGGTCACGGGGACATAGGAGCGAAGCGACACTTCAGGGTCTGCGCGATGGGCATCCGCTTGGCGGATGCCCATCTTGCGCAGCAAATTCAGTGAGATGCAATTTCGTTGGCGGAGCGGCTGACGACGAGCTCGGCGGGGCAGAGCCAGAAGCGGATCTCGCCCGCATGTCGCCCCGCCTTGCAGGCGTCCTTGGAGAGGTCGGGATACCCGCTCAGCCGGCCGGGCCTGCATTCCCACCACTGGCCGTCGTGTGGCGCCGCGGCGATCAGCGGCGAGCACGAGCCGAGGAAGGCGGATTCTTTCGAGCATGCCCTGACTGTGGGCGACAGCGGCGGAGGCTGCGATGAAAGAGCGGCGACTCCATAGCGGAACACGGGGAGCCTCCAGTCTGCCGCAGACCGGGGGTTTCGAGATGTATCGGCCTGCGCCGCATGAGCCTCGATCACTCGTTTGAGGCGTCCTGGCAGCCGTTCCTCCCAGCGCCGCGGCGGTCGCAGCGGCCCTCCGGGGTCGCGAGAAAGTGCTCCAGCGGAACGTGCAGGAAGGCGCCGTCGGCCTCGGCGAGCAGCTCGTCGCCGTCGCGCAGCTCTCGGCGGCGATCTCGATCCGCCGTCCCCGGTCTGCGGTCACGCGCGCACGAGATCCTGCAGCGTCCGGTTGATCGGGACCGGGCGGCGGTAGCGGATCGCGATCCGCGCCGGTCACGGCCGGGAACCGGTGCCAGGTCGCGAGCAGCGCCACACGCCTCGTCGAGCGCGGCGCCGACGATGCCGCCGTGCGCGATCCCGGGGCCGCCCTGGTGGTGGACGCGCGAACGTCGACCTCGGACGCGTACGTCTCCGCGCCCTCGGCGTCCGGGAGCGCCATTCGCAGGCCGAGCTCGTTGTCGCCGCAGCCGAAGCACGACGGATCGTGGATGAGGTGGGATCGCGAGGCGTCGCTCAGGCCGGCGAACGGAGCTCGATGTCGCTTGACGTCGAGCCCGAGGCTCGAGGCCATCCGGATCCCGTCCCGGACGTCGTCCTGCAGGCGGCGGATGTCGGTCTCGCGCATGACGTCGCCGATCCAGGCGCGCTCCTTCGGCCGCCAGAGCGCGTGCTCGACGAAGATCGGCAGCAGCTGGTTCGCGGCCTTGACCAGCCGGTCCTTCGTCTTCTTCGACGCTCCTTCGAGCAGCACGCGCTCGTAGGCGACTCCGGCGCTGTGGTGGATGCCGTCGTCGATCGTGAGCCGGTTGCAGAGGTCCTCGAGCACCGTGCCGCGCGACGAGCGCGCGATCAGCCGGAAGCGCGGGATGATCAGCCGCTCGAAGAAGACCTGCATCTGGAAGACCTTCTCCTCGAGCGTCTCGGCCTCGAGGCGTCATCTGCGCCGAGCTGCGTCGAGGTGCGGGTCGCGCTCGGCCGTCGCCGCCGGCCTCGCTCGACGAGCTTCAGCCACGCCTCGACGTGGCGCGCCTCGTCCTGCACCATCGTCGAGTAGTAGAGCTTCGCCTCGCGGTGCGGCGCGAGCGTTCGAGCAGCTGCGCCGCCATCTCGACCGCGAGCTCGTCGGCCTGGAGCTGCTGCGTGATCACCGAGCGCCAGACGTCGCGGCGCCGCGCCTTGCGCTCCGGCGAGGCGCCTTGCGCGTCTCCGGGATCGGCGGGATCTCGCCCCACGGCATGTCGCTGCACCTGCCACTCCTGCTTCTTCGCGAGCTCGTAGAAGCGGAGCACGCCGCGGCCCTTGTCGTTGTCGTGCCGCGTCGTCGGCCGCCTGCCGCTCGGCTTCGATCAGCGGCTGCGTAGGTCGCGATCCGCGTTGATCGGCTCCTCGGCCGGCTCTACCGGTCATCGGCGGAAGCTTATCGCCGTTCAGCGCAAGCCTCCGCGCTCATGGTGGGCCTTGAAGAAGTTCTCCGAGCCCGCCGTCGCCATCGCCGAGGAGGCCGAGATCTCGAGCGCGAGCGCCGCGGCGGCGACGATCTGGGCGAAGCGGTGCACCTTGCCGGTGCCGGCGCAGCCGAGCAGCGCGAGCCAGTCGCGCGGCGTACGGGCAGCGTCGTGCCGCCGCCGACGGTGCCGACCTCGAGCCCCGGAAGCGGATCGCGCGTGCAGGCCGCCGTCCTCGACGCGCCGCGCGGTGCCGTGCGCCATCGAGCTCGTCGCCGACCATGCCGAGGTCCTGGCCCGTCGCAGGCGAAGATCGCCGCGATCGCCGACGGCGGGCGTGAACGCGACCGACTGCATCCCGGACGCGACCGCGCCGTGCGTGCCCGCCCAGGAGAGCTCGAGCAGGTCGTCGGCGGTCGTCCGCAGCACGCGCCGGACTGTCTCGTCGCGTCGAGCGTCGCCTCGGCGAGCACCGTCTTGCCGTGCCCGGACTGGAAGAACTCGAAGCGACGGCTTCTTGTCGCCGCCCATGTTCGCCTCGAGGATCGCGCGCTCGGGCTTCACCGGCGCCCGCTGCAGCACGTAGCGCCATGTTCAGCGCGTAGCTGTTGCGCGTCATCATGTTCGGCCCGCACGCGTCGCCCGGTCGTCCAGGCCCAGAGGACGTGGCACATCGGCCCGACGACGTGCGTCTTCACCTCGCGCAGCTTCGCCCGCTTCGAGAGCGACGGGTCGTCGAGCGCAGCGAGGAAGGCGCGGAGGTCGTCGAGCGACGCCTCCAGCCACTTTGCAAGATGCACGGCATCCGCGGTGTTCTTGCAAACAAAGCAAGATGCACGCGTCATTCTGTCGCTGTAGCACATATGTTCTGAAGCCGCCCGACGTCGCGGCCGCCTTCATGCCGCGCGACATCGAGGCCGAGAGGCCGCCCTCGGTGTGGGCGAGCGGCAACGAGGATCTCCTCCGCGCGCGGCCGGTCTCGCGCAGCGTGCCCTCGGGCTCCTCGAGTTCGTACGGCGCCCGAGCTCGACGACGAGCGGCCCGACGACCGAGACCGGGGATGCAGGCGGCGCCGGTGTGCGACTCCTGCGCGCGGTCCAGGCCTCGTCGTCGTGTGCGAGCGGCTCGTCGCCGACGACGCCGCGGATCGCTTCGCGCCGCGCGCTGATCGACTCCGGCGTCGTTCTTGCGAGGCCACACGCACCGGCAGAGCTTATTCTCGCGCCCATGACGGCGACGCTGATGGACGGGAAGGCGCTGGCGACGCGGATCCGCGCCGAGGTGGCCGCGTAGGTGAGCGGCGCTTCCGGGCGGCCGATCGGCCTGGCGACGGTGCTCGTCGGCGACGATCCCGCCTCGGACGTCTACATCCGGCTCGAAGCACAAGGCGTCGCATCGAGGTCGGGATCGAGTCGCGCGACCTGCGCGCTGCCCGGCGGACGACGACGCGAGAGCGAGCTGCTCGACGCTCGTCGCCGAGCTGAACGCCGACGACGCGGTCGACGGCATCCTCGTCCAGCTGCCGCTGCCGGAGCAGCATCGACGAGCCGACGGTGATCGCGCGCCGTCGATCCGGTGAAGGACGTCGACGGCTTCCATCCGCTCAACGCCGGGCTTCCTGCTCGCGGGCACGCCCGCGCATCGTGCCCGGCGACGCCGCTCGGCGTGATGCGTGCTGCTCGACGAGTACGGCGTCGAGCTCGAAGGCGCAGAACGCGGTCGTGATCGGCCGCAGCGACATCGTCGGCAAGCCGGTCGCGCTGCTGCTGCTGCACCGGCACGCGACCGTCACGATCTGCCATTCGCGCACGCGCGGACCTCGCCGCCGAGACCTCGACGCGCCGACGTGCTCGTCGCCGCGGTCGGCGTGCCCGGGATCGTGCACGCCGGACATGGTGAAGCAGGGCGCGGCCGTCATCGACGTCGGGATCAACCGCACGGACGACGGGCTCGTCGGCGACGTCGACCCGGCGGTCGTCGACGTGCGCAGGCCTCCTGACGCCGGTTCCGGGCGGCGTCGGCCCGATGACGATCGCGATGCTGCTGCGGAGCACGGTGCGGGCTGCGCGATACCGCCGATAGGAGCTTGCACATCCGGCGGCATAAGGCTATGCGTTCGCGCGCTTTATCAAGGTCGGCGGCTCGGTGCCTGGGCCGTCGCTTCATCGCTAAGGAGGACAAGTCAGTTGGCTCAGGGCACCGTCAAGTGGTTCTCGAACGAGAAGGGCTACGGCTTCATCGAGCGTGAGGGTGGCGAGGACGTCTTCGTCCACTTCTCCGCGATCACGATGGACGGCTACAAGTCGCCTGACCGAAGGCCAGCGTGTGGAGTTCGAGGTCGTCCAGGGCCCCAAGGGTGCCCAGGCCGCGAACGTCATCGCAGCGGCGAGCTGACCGAACTCCGGATCGAGCGTAGCGGACGGGCTCCCGAGAGGGGGCCCGCTCTCGTTTGAGAGGATGGATGCGGATGGCAATCACACGCGAAGAGGTCCTGCACGTCGCCAAGCTGGCGCGGCTCGAGCTGACCGACGACGAGGTCGAGCGCCTCACCGAGCGAGCTCGAGCGCGATCCTCGAGGCGGTCGGCGAAGGTCGCGCGAGCTCGACCTCGCCGACGTGCCGCCGACCTCGCATCCGCTCGAGCTCGTCAACGTCTGGGACGAGGACGAGCCGCACGCCGTCGCTCGCGCTCGACGAGGTCTTCGCGAACGCGCCCGAGCGCGAGGGCGACCTCTTCAGGTGCCGCCGGTGAGCGAGTGATCGACACGCTGCGACTGACCGCCGAGGAGGCGCATCGGGCTGCTCGAGCGCAAGGAGGTCTCGGCCGCCGAGCTCCACGCCGCCTACCTCGACGCGATCGCCGAGCGCGACGACGAGCTCCACTGCTACCTGCGCACGTGTCGACGAGCCGAACGGCGACGGCATCCCGATCGCGCTCAAGGACGTGATCTCGACGAAGGGATCGAGACGACGGCCGGCTCGAAGATCCTCAGCCGGCTACGTGCCCGTCTTCGACGCGACCGTCGCCGCGCGCGTGCAGGGCGCGGGCCTGCCCGCTGCTCGGGAAGACGAACACCGACGAGTTCGCGATGGGCTCGTCGACCGAGAACTCGGCCTACGGGCCGTCGCGCAATCCGTGGGATCCCGACGCGCGTTCCCGGCGGCTCGGGCGGCGGCACCGCGGCCGCGGTCTCGGCCGGGCTCGCGCCGTGGGGCTCGGCTCCGACACGGGCGGCTCGATCAAGCAGCCCTCTGCGCTGTGCGGCAACGTCGGCCTGCGGCCGACGTACGGGACGGTCTCGCGCTACGGCGATCGTCGCGTTCGCGTCGAGCCTCGACCAGGTCGGGCCGGTCGCGAAGACACGTGCGCGACGTGCGCGCTCCTCTACTCGATCATCGCCGGGCCGCGATCCTGCTCGACTCGACGACGGTCGAGCGTGCCCGGCCGGTCGAGCTGCCGGAGGGCGACGAGCCTGAAGGGCCTGCGCATCGGCGGTGCCGAAGCAGGTGAACGAGCGCTGGACGCGATCGAGCCCGGCGTCACGCGCGGCCGTGCGAGAGCGCGATCGAGCTGCGCGCGCGAGCTCGGCGCGGAGGTGGGGAGTGCGAGCTGCCGCGCTCGTGTCGAGTACGGCATGCCGTGCTACTACCTCGATCGCGCCGGCCGAGGCGTCGTCGAACCTCGCGCGCTACGACGGCGTCCGCTACGGGCCTGCGGGTCGAGGGCGCGACGCTACGACGAGATGGTCGAGCGCACGCGCGACGCCGGCTTCGGCGACGAGCCGAAGCGCCGGATCATGCTCGGCACGTACGCGCTCTCGGCCGGGCTACTACGACGCGTACTACGGCCAGGCGCAGAAGGTGCGGACGCTCATCATCCGCGAGCACGCGCGCTGCGTTCGAGCGCTTCGACGTCGATCGTCACGCCGACCTCGCCGACGGTCGCGTTCCCGCTCGGCGACGAAGGCGGCCGATCCGCTCGCGATGTACGCCTGCGACCTGCTCGACGATCCCGTCGTGCCTGGCCGGGCTGCCGGGCCTGCTCGATCCCGTGCGGGCTCTCGGACGGGCTCCCGGTCGGGCTGCAGCTGATCGGGCCGCAGTTCGCCGAGAACAGCGCTCTTCCGCATCGGCCACGCGCTCGAGCAGGCGCTCGGCTTCGACACCGTCCCGGAGCGGCTGCGATGACGCTGGGAACCGGTCGATCGGGCTGGAGATCCACGTCCAGCTGAAGACGCGGACGAAGATGTTCTGCCGCTGCGCGCGTCGGCTTCGGCGGCGGCGAGAACACGCAGACGTGCCCGGTCTGCCTCGGCTTCCCGGGCGCGCTGCCGGTGGCGAACCGGACCGCGCGATCGAGTGGACGATCAAGCTCGGGCTCGCGCTCGGCTGCGAGATCGCCGAGCAGGCGGTCTTCGCGCGCAAGAACTACTTCTACCCCGATCTGCCGAAGGGCTATCAGATCTCCCAGTACGATCTACCGTCTTGCATAAACGGCAAGGTGCTAGTGCCGACTGCGGACGGCGACCGCGAGATCGGGATCGTCCGCGCGCACCTCGAGGAGGACGCGGCGAAGACGACGCACGTCGGCGGGCGCACCGGCCGGATCGGCGGCGCCGACTGCCTCGCTCGTCGACTTCAACCGCGGCGGCACGCCGCTCGTCGAGATCGTCACCGGCGCCGGACATCCACTCGGCCGACGAGGCGCAGCCGCTTCCTCCAGCTCCTGCGCCAGACGATCGTCGAGCTCGGGATCTCGGATGCGGAGATGGAGAAGGGCACGCTGCGCGTCGACGCCAACGTCTCCGTGCGGCCGGCCGGCTCGGACGAGCTGCGCACGCGCTGCGAGCTCAAGAACATGAACTCGTTCAGCTTCATCGCCCGCGGGATCGAGGCGGAGGTGCGCGCGGCAGATCGGCGTCTACGAGTCGGGCGGCGAGGTCGGTGCAGCAGACCTACGACTTCGACGCCGGCACCGGCACGCTGACGCCGCACGGCGCTCGAAGGAGGAGGCGGACGACTACCGCTACTTCCCCGAGCCCGACCTCGTGCCCGTCGAGCCGCCGGCGGAGCTCGTCGAGCGCGCTGCGGGCCGAGCTGCCGGAGTGCCCGGCCGCGCGGATCCGCCGCATCGAGGCCGGCGCTCGACCTCGACCGCGCGGTCGTGCTCGTCACCGGCGGGCTCGACGCGGCTCTGGCAGGCGACCGTCGCGGCCGGCGCCGATCCGGTCGCGGCCGCGAACGTGATCGCCAACCGGCTCGCCGGGCGTCGATCGACGCGACCGTCGATCCCGCCGGAGCTGGCGAAGCTCGTCGAGGCGCGCGACCGGATCCCGCGCGCGGCGCTCGACGAGGCGCTCGCGCAAGGTCGGCGAGCCGGGCTTCTCGGCCGACGCCGTACCTCGCGCAGGAGGCCGTCTCGGACGCCGCCGAGCTGGAGCCGATCGTCGACGCGGATCCTCGACGCGAACCCCGGTCAGGTCGCCGCCTACCGCGGCGGCAAGGAGGGCCTGCTCGGCTTCTTCGTCGGCCAGGTGATGAAGGAGACCGGCGGCAAGGCGAACGCCGCGCGGTCAGCGAGCTCGTACGCGAGAGCTGCAGTAGCCTGCCGGCCATGAACCCCGACTTCCGCAAGGCCGCACTGATCGCCGCCGTCGCTCGGCTTGCTCGCTCAGCCTCTTCGTGCTCTGCGCCCGGCGACGACGACGAGGCAGCGGCATCGACGACCGCGGCGATGACGACTACCGCGGCCCGCAACGACCGAGGCGACCGCCGCCGACGACCGATGACGCCGCCGGCGACGACCGGCGCCGGCCGCGAGCCGGAGCGTCGGTCACGGTCCGGATCGTCGGTCGAGCCCGCAGGGGGTCACGACTGCAGCGCAAGTTCTCCGTCGACTGCGGGGCCGCGACGTCGTCATCACCGTCACATCCGACGATCGCCGACGAGGTGCACGTGCACGGCTACGACCTGATGGCGGACGTCGCGCCCGGGCATGCCCGCGACGATCCGCGTTCACGGCCGACGCACGCGGGCCGCTTCGAGATCGAGCTCGAGAACACCGGCTGTCCAGATCGCCGAGCTCGAGGTTCGCCCCTGAACCTGCTCGCGCACGGGATCGGCGGCGGTCAAGTGACCTGCCCGTTCCCGGACTGGCTCTTCTTCTGGGGCGGCGCGCGTCGTCCTCGTCCTCTCGTTCCTCGCGCTCGGAGCACTCTGGAAGCGGCCGCAGCTCGACCGTCGCGCGCGCCGGGACGGCCGCTGCCCGCCGGCGCTCGAGCGCGTTCCTCCGCTCGACGCGCGCTTCCGCGGCATTGCTCGGCTCTCTCTCGGCTGGATCTGCTCGCGCTCGTCTTCCTGACGGCGCTGATCGGCGAGCCGTCCTCGGCGCAGAACCTCGCGCCGACCTTCGTCTACGTCGATCTTCTGGCTCGGACCTCGTGCCGCTGCAGCTGCTGTTCGGCAACGTCTGGTCGGCCGCTGAACCCGTGGCTCGCGATTCGCGAACGGCGTCGCCTGGCTGTGGGCGGCGGCTGGGGCAGGATCTGGACGCCGCCGCTCGACTATCCCGCAGCGGCTCGGCGTCTGGCCGGGGCGCGTTCGCTCGCTTCTGCTTCGCGGCGCTCGAGCCTCACCTACCCGGAGCCGGCGCAGCCCGCGCGCGCTGGCGCTTGCGATCGCGCTCTACAGCTACGCGATGTGGTTCGGGATGGCCGCCTTCGGCCGGCGCACGTGGGACGAGCGCGGCAACGGCTTCACCGTCTACTTCGGGCTTGCTCGCGCGGATCGCGCCGTTCGGCGAGCACGACGGCAGGCTCGTCGTCCGGATGCCGCTCTCCGGGCTCGCCGGCGCCGAGCAGACGACCGCGGGATGCTCGCCTTTCATCGCGGTCATGCTCGGCTCGGTCGGCTTCGACGGGCTCAGCCGCGCCCCGTTCTGGCAGAACCTGCGCGCCGACCTCGAGGGGCCGTATGTCGCTCGACGCACCGCGGACAGCCGAGCTGCTCTCGACCGGGCTCGACGCTCGCCGGGCTGCATCGGCTGCATCCTCCTCGTCGCGCTCGCCTATCTCGGCGCGATCGGATCGCGCGAAGCGATGATCGGTGACGAACGTCCGCTCGCGCCGGAGTTCATGCCAGAGCCTCGTGCCGATCGCGCTCGTCTACGCGGTCGCGCACTACTTCACGCTGCTCGTCATCCAGCGGCCAGTACGTGATCTCGCTCGCGTCCGATCCGTTCGGCTTCGGCTGGGATCTGTTCGGGACCGTGGACGTACTCGCCGAACATCGCGCCGTTCTGCGCCGAACATCGTCTGGTACGTCCAGGTCGGCGCGCTCGTCGCCGGCCACGTCGCCGGGCCTCGCGGTCGCGCACGACCGCGCGGTCACGATCCTGCCGAGCGCGACGCGCTCGCGCTTCCCAGTACGCCATGCTGGCGGCTGATGGTCGTCTACACGGTCGGCGGGCATGTGGCTGCTCTCGCGGGGCTGACGGTCGCGCCACGGCGGAGTCGGCGGCGCGATCGTCGAGAGCGCTGCTCGTCGTCATCGATCGTCGCGGCATCTTCCTCGCCGTCTGGCTTGCGCGAGCGGCGGGCGAGCCGCTCGACTGACGACGGACGACGACGAGGATCTAGATCAGGCCGCAGTAGCGCGCGGTGTTCGGCCAGCGGGTAGAAGCCGCGGCCGCTCCGGTAGGCGCGCTCTGGCGACCCACATCTGCTCGACCGGCGGTCCAGCGGTTCGCCGTGCCCCTTGCGGCGCAGGAGCTCGCGCGCCGTAGCGTGCGCTGGAAGGAGATGTCCATCTGCAGGCCGCCGTAGTAGCCGTTGCCGGTGCGTGTCGTCCAGCCCTGCTCGGGATTGCGCTCGAAGCGGTGGATGCAGAGCCACGCCAGCGCGGTGCGGCGGGTGCTTGGCGCTGGCGCTCGGCCTGCACGGCGCGGCCGCTGCCAGAGATCGCGCATCCAGCGCAGATATTCGGCATCGTCGCTCCTGCCGCTCGCGAAGTACCGGTCGGAGTCCTCGGCTTGCGCATCAGCGACTGCCAGCGCCACGTCTCGGCGCGAGAGCTCGTCGATCGCTCCGAGCTGCGCCAGCGCGCGTCGACGACGCGGTCGCGGCGTGCGGCGATGTCGGAGTAGCGCCCCAGTGCCGATGCAAAGGGCGCCGGCGAGCACGAGCAGGCGCACGGACAGGTTCTTCACATGAGCCTCCTTAAGCTCGGGAACACGACGGCCGATCCGGGCGCGGAAAAGCCGCAGGGCGCCGGGCGGCGAATGTTGACGGCGCTAGGCTAGCAAACGCGTTGTTTGCAAAAGGTAAGGACCGTTAGCGCTGCGCGCAACGGTACCCGCGTACAAAGTCCTGCACCTGCGGCGACGAAGGCGGCGGTCTGCGGCGGCGCCGAGCCCCGCGAGCGCGCTTCCGGCTGCCGCGAGCGCGAAGCCGGCCAGCAGGAGCGCGTTGCCGATCGGGCGGCGGCGGAAGCCGCGCGACCGCGACGCCGATCAGGGCGCATCGAGCCGGCGACGTTGCCGACGATCGCGAGGATCCGAGCCGGGAAGAGCGCGCAGGTGCTCCTGCGCCTCCGGGATCGACGTGCCGCGCGATCGGCGCTCGAGCGGCACGGCGAGCGCGACGCCGACCGCGAGCCCGGCGTAGACGAGCGCGATCGGGCCGGCGACCGCGGACGCCGCTGCCGCAGCAGCGAGCCCGGTGCCCGAGGAGCGCGGCGGTCAGCAGAGCCGCCGACAGAGGTAGTAGGCGCGGAAGCACGCCGTCGTTCCAGCCCGCCGCGGCTCCCGCAGGCGATCGCCGCGGCCCCGAGCGCGTAGGCGCCGAGGCCCGGCGCTCCAGGCCAGCGAGCTGCGGCTGCCGCCGCTGCCGCCAGCGGCGCGGCGAGCAGCCCGGCGAGCCGCAGACGTCAACGAGCGCGGCGCCGAAGGCGAGGATCGCTTCCACGCCAGCGGAGCGTAGTGACATTGTGTTTCTGAAACACAAGCGGCCGTTCAGCCCCGCGGAACTGGCTGCATGAGCGCGGCGAGGAAGCCTTGTGTTTCCTGAAACACAAAGTCTCCGGTCCCGGCGCCGCGCTAGGGTGCGGGCGATGGCGCAGAAGCGGTACCTGTTCACGCCCGGCCCGACGCCGGTGCCGCCGCAGGTGCTCGCCGCGCTCGGCCGAGCCGGTGCTCCACCACCGCGCGCCGGACTTCCGCGAGGTCTACGCGCGCGTGCTCGGCCGGCTCAAGGACGTCGCATCGAACGCAGACCGAGGTGCTCCTCTTCACCTGCTCGGGGACGGGCGCGTTCGAGTCGGCGATCGTCAACCTCTGCTCGCCCGGTGAGCGCGTGCTCGCCGTCTCGGCCGGGCTCGTTCGGCGAGCGCTGGGCCGCGATGGCGACGCACGTTCGGCTGCGAGCGTCGAGGAGCTCCGCTACGCGTGGGGCGAGACGCCCGACCGCCGGAGGACCTGCGCGCAAGCTCGGCGGAGATCGAGCCGGTCTCGCTCGTCTTCCTCGTCCACTCGGAGACGTCGACCGGCGTCGTCGCGGACATCCAGGCGCTCGCGGCGGTCGGCGAAGGAGGCGGGCGCGCTCGTCGTCGTCGACGCCGTCTCGAGCCTCGGCGCCGTGCCGCTCGAGATGGACGACTGGGGCCTCGACGTCGTCATCTCCGGGCTCGCAGAAGGCGCTGATGACGCCGCCCGGGCTCGCGACTCGCCGCCGTCTCCGACGCCGCCTGGGAGCAGGTCGCGCGCTCGACGCTGCCGAGCTTCTACTTCGACTGGGAGCGCGACGCGCAAGGCGCAGGCGACAGCTCGACAGCGCCTTCACGCCGGCCGTCTCGCTGATCGTCGCGCCTCGACGTCGCGCTCGGCGCTGCTGCTCGACGAGCGGCCTCGACGACGGCGTTCGAGCGCCACGTCCGCCTCGGCCGCGCCTGCCGCGCCGGGATCAAGGCGATGGGGCTCGAGCTCTTCTCGCCCGGACGAGGACCGCGCCGCCGTCGTCACCGCGGCGCGGATGCCGGACGGGATCGACTCGGCCGAGCTGACGCTGGCGCTCCGCGACCGCCACGGCGTCACGATCGCCGGCGGCCAGGGCGAGCTGAAGGGCGCGATCTTCCGGATCGGCCACATCGGCTGGTACGACGAGTTCGACATCGCGACCGCGCTCGCCGCGGTCGAGCTCGTGCTCGCGCGAGCTCGGCGCGCCGATCGAGCGCGGCGTCGCCGCGACCGCGCGCGCTCGAGGTCTACGCGGAAGGGACGCCGGTCTGAAGGTTCTCGTCCGCGAGGCGATCGCGCCCGCCGGCGTCGAGCTGCTGCGCGCGCGCTTCGACGTCGACGAGGACGCGCGACTCGCCGCTCGCAGGAGATCATCGGCGGCTACGACGCGATCGTCATCCGCTCGGCGACGAAGCTGACCGCCGACGTGATCGAGCGCGGCCGAGCGGCTGAAGGTGATCGGCCGCGCCGGCGTCGGGCGTCGACAACGTCGACGTCGAGCGCGGCGACCCGGCGCGGGATCGTCGTCGCGAACGCGCCGGACTCGACCGTCGTCTCGGCCGCCGAGCACACGATCGGGCTGCTCGTCGCGCTCGCGCGCAACATCCCGCAGGCGCACGCGGCGCTCAAGGAGGGCCGCTGGGAGCGCTCGCGCTGGGGCGGGATCGAGCTCGCCGACAAGACGCTCGGCGTGCTCGGCTTCGGGCGGATCGGCCGGCAGGTCGCGCGCCGCGCGCTCGGCCTCGGCATGCGCGTCGTCGGCTACGACCCGTTCGTCGCGCCGGAGCGCTTCCGCGAGCTCGGCGTCGAGCACGCTCGAGACGCCGGAGGAGCGTCTTCGACGCGGCCGACTTCCTGACGCTCGCACCTGCCGCTGACCGACGAGACGCGCGGCTTCGATCGACGCCGACGCGATCGCGCAGATGCGCGACGGCGTGCGGATCGTCAACGCCGCCCGCGGCGAGCTCGTCGACGAGGCGGCGCTGGCCGCAGGCGGTCCGCGTCCGGCAAGGTCGCGGGCGCGGCGCTCGACGTCTTCTCGGCCGAGCCGTACGACGGGCGCGCTGCTCGGGCTCGAGAACGTCGTCGTCGACGCCGCACCTCGCGGCCTCGACCGACGAGGCGCAGGACCGCGCGGGCGTGATCGTCGCCGAGCAGGTCGTCGGCGGCGCTCGACGGCGGCCTCGTCACGAACGCCGTCAACATCCCGGTCGTCGGCGCCGAGGACCTCGAGGTGCTCGGGCCGTACATCCCGCTCGCCGCCAAGCTCGGCCGGCTCGCGGTCGAGCTCGCCGGCGGCCATCCGCGCCGGATCGCGCTCTCGTTCCACGGCGGGATCGCCGACCACGACACGCGCCTGCTCACGGTCGCCGCGCTGAACGGCGCCTTCCAGGGCCGCGTCGACCAGGCCGGTCAACTACGTCAACGCGCCCGTGATCGCCGCCGAGCGCGGGATCGAGGTGACCGAGCAGCGCTCCGGCGACGGCGCGCGACTACACGAACCTCGTCACGGTCGCGGTCGACGACGTCGAGGTCTCGGGCACGACGATCGGGCCGCGAGCCGCGCCTCTTCCTCGCCGGTGCGCTCGGCTTCGCGATCGACCTCCAGCTCGCGCCGCGGATGGTCTTCTTCCGCTACGACGACGTGCCGGGCGTGATCGGCGCGCGTCGGGACGATGTTCGGCGAGGCGGGCGTCAACATCGCGAACATGGCGGTCTCGCGGACGAAGGAGGGCGGCAAGGCGCTGATGGCGCTCGCGATCGACTCCGAGCCGCCGCCGGAGCTCGTCGACCGGATCCGGGCGGAGGGCTTCGACGATGCCAGATTCATCGTCCGTCTGGCTAGAGGCGGCGGGCTGGGTCGCGGCCAGTTCGCGCTGATGGCCGCGATCCTCGTGCTCGGCGTCCTGCCGCCGTGCTGGCCGGAGTCGGCTGCGCGCTGCGTCGGCATCCTGATCATGCTCGCCGGAGTCGTCGGCTTCGTCTGGGCGGCGCCGCACGCTCGGCAAGTCGCTGACGCCGTACCCGCGGCCGCTGCGAGACAGGCGACGCTCGTCGAGAACGGCCCGTACCGGTTCGTCCGACACCCGATCTACGGCGCCGGCCTGCTCTTCTTCCTCGGCGTACGGGCTGCTCGTCGAGCGTGCCGGCGACCGCGGCGCGCTGCTCGCGCTCGGCGATCCTCTGGTGGCTGGAAGGCGGGCGTCGAGGAGCGCGCACCTCGCGAGCGCGCTTCCCGGCGTACGAGGACTACCGGACGCCGGGTGCGGCGCCGGATGCTCTAGGACGGCGGCGGATACGTCTGGTGGCGTGAGCGCCACCTGGCCGGAACCCGTCGAACGGGTCGCTGCCTATCTTCGCCAGGCCGGCGCCGAAGCGCGGCTGGAGGAGCTCGACGCCCCGGCACCGAGACCGGCCGAGGACGCCGCGTCGCGCCGCGGGCTCCCGCTCGCCGCAGATCGTCAAGTCGATCGTCGTCCTCTGCGACGACACGTCCGGTGATGGCGCTCGTTCCCGGCGACCGTCGTCGCCGACCTGCGACAAGATCGCGCGCGCGGCGAGCGCGAGCGAACGCGGATCGCGACTGCGCTGCGGAGGTTCGGGATTCGACGGGCTTCGCGCCCGGCGCCGTCGCCCCGTTTCCGCTGCCGAAGGTCGAGCTCGTGCCTGATCGACCAGACGCCTGCTCGCCCACGACACCGTCTGGGTCGGCGCCGGCTCCCCCACGCCACCTCGCGGCCCTGAGCCCGGGCGTCCTCGTTCGGCTCGCGCGCGCGCCGCCCGATCGACGCCGTCCAGGAGGCATGACACGCGACGCATGCGCGCCTGAGAGGATGACGCGCTGCAATGCGCGAGACAGAGCACGATCTGGATGAACGGCGAGCTCGTCGACTGGGCCGACGCGAAGGTGCACGTCGGCGTGCACGGGCTCCACTACGGCACCGGCGTCTTCGAGGGCATCCGCTGCTACGAGACCCCGAACGGCCCGCGGTCTTCCGGCTGCGCGAGCACCTGCAGCGGCTCGACAACTCGGCGCAAGCTGCTCTACATGGAGCTGCCGTACTCGGTCGACGAGCTCCGCGACGGCGATCGCACGAGCTGATCGGCGCGCAACGGCCTGCCGGAGTGCTACCTCCGCCCGTTCGCGTTCTACGGCTACGGCGAGCTCGGCGTGTCGCACGAAGGGGAACCCGGTCGAGGTCGTGATCATGAGCTGGCCGTGGGGCAACTACCTCGGCGACGAGAACGCAGCCACGGGCATCCGCGCCAAGATCTCGTCCTGGAAGCGCGATCGGCGCCGAACACGATCCCGCACGTCGCGAAGGCGACCGGCATCTACCTCAACTCGATGCTCGCGGTGCACGAGGCGCAGAACGCGCGGCTACGACGAGGCGATCCTGCTCACCGACGACGGGCTACGTCGCCGACGGCTCGGGCGAGAACATCTTCGTCGTCAAGGACGGCGCGATCTGCACGCCGCCGCTCTCGACGTCGATCCTGCCCGGGATCACGCGCGACAGCGTCATCCAGATCGCGCAGGACCTCGGCTACGTGGTCGAGGAGGCGAACGCTCATCCGCTCCGACCTCTACCTCGCCGACGAGGTCTTCATGACGCGGCACCGCCGCCGAGGTGACGCCGGTCCGCGTCGGTCGACGACCACGAGATCGGCGTCGGGCCGGTCACGCTCGAGCTGCAGAAGGCGTACCTCGACACCGTGCGCGGCAGAGTCGACCGCTGGGCGCACTGGCTCGACCGCGTCGCCGTCGAGAACGACTCCCGCCGAGGCGTGAAGCGCCAGACGCCGAGCAGATCCCGCTCTCGTCGCCGTACCTCGACGAGCGGGACGAGGAGCTCGTGCTCGAGGTGCTCCGGTCGGGGCGGCTCTCGCTCGGGCCGGCGATCGACCGCTTCGAGGAGCTCTTCGCGGAGACGGTCGGCGCGCCGTACGCGGCCGCCGTCTCGTCCGGCACGGCGGGCCTGCACCTGCTCGCGCGCGATCGCGGGTCTCGGGCGCGGGCGACGAGGTGATCACGTCGCCCTACTCGTTCGTCGCCTCGGCGAACTGCTTCATCTACGAGGGCGCGACGCCGGTCTTCGCCGACGTCGACGCGCGGACGATGAACCTCGACCCGGCGGCGGTCGAGGCGGCGATCACGCCGCGGACGAAGGCGATCGTCGCGGTCGACATCTTCGGCTACCCGTGCGAGCTCGACCCGCTCCGCGACGCTGTGCGAGCAGCACGGGCTCGCGCTGATCCAGGACGCGTGCGAGGCGCTCGGCGCCGAGTACAAGGGGCAGCTCGGTCGGCTCGCACGGCGTCGACGCGGTCTTCGCCTTCTATCCGAACAAGCAGATGACGACCGGCGAGGGCGGGATGGTGACGACGCACGCCGAGGAGACGTGGCGCTGCTCGTCAGCCTGCGCAACCAGGGCCGCGCCGACGGCGGCGGCTGGCTCGACCACGCGCGGCTCGGCTTCAACTACCGCATCGACGACATCCGCGGCCGCGCTCGGGATCGGCCAGCTCGAGAAGCTCGACGCGATCCTCGCGCTGCGCGGCCGCGGCAGCCGCGCGCTACGGCGAGCTGCTCGCCGGCGTCGACGGGCTCGAGGTGCCGCTCGCCGACGACGCCGACCACGTGCGCTCGTGGTTCGTCTACGTCGTCACGCTCGCCGCGCGGCACCGACCGCGAGCGCGTGATCGCGCGAGCTCGAGCGGCAGGGCATCGCGACCGTCGCGCTACCTGCCGTCGATCCACCTGCAGGCGTACATGCGCGAGCGCTACGGCTTCACGCGAGGGCTCTGCCCGGTCGCCGAGGATCTCTCGCAGCGCACGCTCGCGCTGCCGTTCTTCACCGCGATCGAAGCGGAGGACCAGGAACGCGTGGCCGGGCGCTGACGGCCGCCTGCGCCTGGCTGTGGCGAGGCGCTCGCGCGCCTGGGCGCTGCTCGGGCTCGAGGCGACCGCGATACTCGTCACCTACTCGCGGCTGCCGCCGGAGCGCCTCTACAACGTCGACGAGGCGGGCGACCTCGCTGCCGGTCTCGGCCGCACGCTCGTCCTCCTCAACTATCCGTTCGCGCTCGCGGCGATCGCGCTTGCCGCAGTCGCGGGCGGCCGAGGCCGCTCGTCTGGCTGTCGATCGGCCTCTGCCTGCTGACCGCGGTCCCCGGGCGTCGTCGACCAGGGCGACCTCGATGCGCGCTGGATCAACGCGCTGCCGGCCCTCGGCGTCGGGCTCGCGCTCGCGCTGACGGTGGCAGCCGCCGGTCGCCGCGGCATCGCGTTCGCCAGTCATCGCGCGCGGCGACCCGCTTCGGCTCGTGCTCGCCGCGCTGCTGCTCTTGATCGCCCTGCCGTGGATGGCGGCCGAGACCGGCTTCACTTCCCCGAGCGACGTCTTCATGGGCGAGGAGGTGCCGGCCGTTCGGGACGAGGGCTCGCCGCCGTGCACCTCGGCTTCCACCACGGCATGGGCGGCGTCATGCTCGTCGCTGATCGCGCTCCTCCTCTCACGGGTGCCCGCCGGCCGCGGGCTGCGCGCCGTACCTGTCTCTGCATGCTCGTCTACGGGCATCGCGAACGCCGTCGCAGGACGCCTGGAACGAGCAGCTCTGGAAGCGAGACTGGGTCGGATGGCACGCGCCGGTGTCCTCAGGCCGGAGCTCACGCTCGGCTGGCTCGGGATCCTCCTCGCGGCGGCTGCCGTCTACTGGCTCTGGTTTCGCCCGCCGCGTGAGGAATAATCGGCGCATGGACGGTCGCATGGTCTTCCTCGGCTTCGGCAAGTGAGCGCGTGCCGACAAGATCTACGCGCTGCAGCCGATCACGGGCGACAACCGCGGCGGTGGTCAGCGGACGCTCGTCTGGGTCGAGGCGTCCCCGACCCGATCGTCGCCTCGCAGCACCGAGCGCACGATCCTGCACGACATGGGCCAGGACGGCGGCCGGCTCGCCGCTCCTCGACGAGGCGCTCTCGCTCGCCGAGCGGTCTGGCGGAGGACGCTGCCACGCGGCCGGGTCGACCTCGGCCGATCTCGGCCGCCGCGCGCGCAAGCTGCTCGAGTCGTCCGAGCAAGGCCGCCGAGTCGTCGCAGCTCTTCTAGATGCTCTCGCGTCAGTTCTTCGCCCGCAGCGTCCACGAGGTCGCGCCGGAGCTGATCGGCGTCACGCTGCTCGTCGACGGCGTCGGCGGACCGATCGTCGAGGTCGAGGCGTACGACTCGGCCGTGGATCCCGGCGGCGCACGGCTTCCGCGGGCGCACGCCGAGCGAACGCGTCGATGTTCGGCCCGCCCGGGTCACGCGCTACGTCTACCGCTCGTACGGCATCCACTGGTGCCTGAACCTCGTCTGCGAGGAGGAGGGATCGCAGCGGCGGTGCTGATCCGCGCGCTCGAGCCGACGCACGGCGTCGAGGTGATGCGAGCGGCGGCGCGGTCTCGACGAACCCGCGGCTGCTCGCGCCGGTCCCGGCCGGCTCTGCCGAGGCGCTCGGCGTCACGCGCGAGCACGACGGGCTGCGCGCTCGACGAGCCGCCGTTCGAGCTCTCGCGCGGCTGACCGGCGCGCGCGAGTCGTCGCCGGCACCGCGGATCGGGATCAGCGTCGCGACCGATCTGCCGTGGCGCTACGTGCGCCGCGGGCTCGCGCTACCTCAGCCGGCCGCTACCGCCGCCGACGCGCTCCAGCGAGCGACGAGCGTCGACCTTGACGCCGGGCGCCGCCGCGAGGCCGGCGCGCGGTTTCTGCTGGAGGACCGTGCCGCGGCTTCCCGTCGCCCCAGATGATCTTCGGCTCGATCTCAGCTTCTTCAGCCGCAGCGCGCGCGTCGGCGAGTCTCGCCCGACGAGGTTGGGGATCACGCCCTGCGTCGGCTTCGACGATCACGAGGATGATCCGGTCGTAGGACGGATCGGTAGCCGCGCCCTCGGCTGCTGGTCGACGACGATCCCGGACCTGCTGCAGCGGGGCGGCGGGCTTGTAGACCAGCTCGGCCGTCAGACGGCTGCGCCGCGACGCCGCGCCTGCGCGCCTCGGCGAGCGTCAGCTTGCGCGACGTCCGGCACCTCGACCTCGTTCTGCGAGGCAGTTCGCCGTCTTGGTCGGGCCCTTGCCTGCGAAGTAGACGACCTCCTGCCGGGAGCGGCAGAGCCCGTTGTCGAGCATCAGCCGGTCGCCGCGCCGCACGACGAGCTTCGGCGCCACGTACGGCGGGCGTCGGGTAGGGAACCCCTCCGGTGGCACGCCCTTGCAGCGCCTTCTCCACTGAACGACTTCCAGATCAGCGCCGGGAAGCGTGCCGCCGGCGACGGCATCGCCGTGGAACTCGGTCAGCATCGGCCTGCAGCGTCGTCGGGTAGCCGACCCAGACGGCGACGACGAGCTGCGGCGTGTAGCCGACGAACCACGCGTCGCCGTAGTTCTCGGTCGTGCCGGTCTTGCCGGCCACCGGCCGGTCCGGCGAGTGCGGCGCGCTTGCCGGTGCCGTGCCGGACGACCTTCTGCAGGATCGACGTTGCACGATCCCGGCCTTCGGTCGCGGTCAGCACGTCGAACGCCGTCGGCGCGTTGTATCGCGTGCGGCCCTGCTCGCGTGACCTGCTCGATCACGCGCGGCTTGTTGCCGAACATCGCGCCGTCGACGCGCCTGCCGCCGTTGGCGAAGCGTCGCGTAGGCGCGGGCCATGCTCGAGCGGGTTCACCGCCTCGGCGCCGAGGCCGATCGCGAAGTAGCGCGTCGAGCTTGCTGCGGATCCCGAGCGCCTGGGCGGTCTCGGCGACGCTCTTCGGGCCGACGAGCTGCGTCAGCTGCGCGTAGACGGCGTTGTCGGAGTCGATCGTCGCCGTCGTCGAGGTCGATCGAGCCGAGGTAGGCGTCGTCGTAGTTGTCGACGTACCCAGATCCGTGTCGCCGAGCGTCGATCGTCTGCGGCTTCGACTCGAAGTGCGTCGCGGGCGAGATCCCTCGCGCAGCGCCGTCGCGAGCACGAACGGCTTGAACGACGAGCCGGGCTGGCGCTCGCCCTGCACGGCGAGGTTGAACTGGCTCTTGCGGTAGTTCGTTGCCGCCGACCATCGCGCGCACCGCGCCGTTGCGCGGGTCGATCGCGACGAGCGCCGCCGGCGGGCCCGTTCGGGTTCGTGCAGCCACTTCGAGATCGCGTCGCGCGCCGTGCTGCTGGAGCTCGAGGTCGATCGTCGTCGTGCACCTTCGAGGCCGCCGCCGAAGACCTCGCGCCGACGCCGTACTCGTCGATCAGCTGCTGCTTGACGTAGTTGACGAAGTACTGGCGCCGGCCCGTCGCGTGCCGGGCAGCCGCACGTCCTCCGGCTTCGGCAGCGGCGCGCGTTCGCCGTCCGCGAACTGCGCCGTGCGTGATCATCCGACTGGTCGAGCATCGCCTGCAGCACGTAGCCGCGCCGCATGCGTGCGCCGCCTGCGGGTTCGTGACCGGGTCGTAGCAGCGTCGGGTCGGCGGGGATGCCCGGCGAGCAGCGCCGCCTCGGCGAGCGTCAGCTCGTCGGCGCCGTGGCTGGAAGTACGTCAGCGCGGCCTGCTGGATGCCGTAGGCGCCGTTCCCGAAGTAGATCGTGTTCAGGTACGCGGTGCAGGATCCGGTCCTTCGACCAGCCGCTGCTCGAGCTGCCAGGCGAGCGCCGCCTCGCGCACCTTGCGGCGCGATCGTCTTCTGGTCGCGGTCGTAGCGCGTTCTTGACGAACTGCTGCGTGATCGTCGAGCCGCCCTCGACGACCTTCTGGTGCCGGATGTCCGCGCCAGAGCGCGCGCGCGATGCCGCGCAGGTCGATCGCCGTCGTGCTCGCAGAAGCGCTGGTCCTCGATCGCGACGATCGCCTGCCGCATCGGATCGGCGAGATCGTCGTCGTACTCGATCAGCGTCCGCGCTCTCGACCCGCGCAGCACGGCGAGGACTCGTGCTTGCCGTTCGAGTCGTAGATGTAGCCGTTGACCTGGTTGTCGAGCTGCTTCTGGGGTCGAGCTTGCCGGCGTCGATCTCGCTCGCGACGGCGCGAATCAGGCCGAAGCTGAACGACACCGACCGCGAGGAGCACCGAGGACGGTGAGGAGCGCGAGGAGGCGAAGCTTGCGGATCCGGCGACGCGGACGCGCCGGTCTGTTCTTGCTGAACGACCGCAAGGGCCTGATTGCTAGCCGCGTGCGCGGCTACAGCAGCTGCGATCACGGCGAGCGACATCGTCGCGCGTAGCGCTCGAGCTTGGTCGGGCCGAAGCCCTTGACGGCCGCGAGATCGCAGCTCGGAAGCCGGCTTCGCGGTCGCGAGCTCGCGGAGCGTCGCGTCGTGCAGGACGACGTAGGCGGGCACCTCGTCGCGCGCGCGCGCGCTCGAGCCGCCAGGCGCGCAGCCGTTCGAACGAGCCCTCGTCGGCCGGTCCCGGCAGGCGGCCGGCGAGCCGATTCGCGGCAGCGCCGCGCCTGGCACCGCCTGGAGGACGCGGAAGCCGTCCTCGCTCTCGACACGACTCGAGCGCGCCCGGCGACCTCGAGCAGCTGGATCCAGCGCTTGACGTCGGCCTGGCTGGCCGCGGCGAGCACGCCGAAGTGCGGGCGAGCGCTGCGCCGAGCGCGGCGCGCTCATCGAGCCGCGGAGCATCGCTGACGAGACCGGTGCGCCCGAGCGGCCAGCGCAGGTCGAGCGCGGCGCGGTGGATGGCTCCGGCGACGTCGTCGGGCAGCGGTGCGACGGCGCGCCGGCTCGTCGGCGCGGCGCCGCGAGCGGCGCGCAGACGTCGCACATGCCGCAGTCGCTCGACGAGCGTCTCGCCGAAGTGCTCGGCGACCTGGCGGTGCCGGCAGCGCGCGGACTCGGCGAAGCGGACGAGCCGGTCGGCACGCGCGCAGCGCCTCCCGCTCGTAGCGCGCGAGGAGCGCGTCGATCCGCGCCGCCGGCGTCGGCCGGCGGGTCGGGCACCTCGATCTGCATCGCGCGGCCGGCGTCGAAGCCGCGGCGCACGATGCCCGCCTGCTCGAGCATCCCGACGAGCACGCGCGGATCGGGCTCGCCGCCGAGCTCCTCCGGCGACACCTCGCCGCGGCCGCGCGCAGCCGCGCGTAGACGCGAGCGGAGGTCGTCGACCGTCGGAATGTCGCCGACGCGCGAACCGCCGCAGCTGCTGCGCGTCGGCACGGCTCGCGAGCAGCAGCGTGTCGCGCGGCGCGGCCGTCCCGGCCGGCGCGCCCGACCATCTGCACGTAGCTCTCGAGCGACTCCGGGATAGTTGAAGAGCGCACACGAGCCGGACGTCCGGCTTGTCGATTCCCATCCCGAACGCGGTCGTCGCGACGACGCCGTCTGGATCCGGCCCTCGATGAAGGCCTCCTGCAGCGCGCGCGCGCTCTGCCGGCTCGAGCCCGGCGTGGTAGTGGTCGGCCGCGAGGTCGTGGCCGCGCAGCGTGCGCGCGAGGCTCTCGCAGCGTGCGGCGCGAGCGGGCGTAGACGATCGCGCGACGCGCCGCGCGAGCTCGTGCAGCCGGCGCGACGAGCGTCGCGCAGCCGATGCCTCCGCTGTCGACGACTCTCGACGTCGTAGCGGAGGTTCGGCCGGACGACGCTCGTGCGCGACGATCTCGAGGCTCGCGGCCGAGGGCGACCGGCGATCTCCCGTTCGCGTCGCCGGCGTCGCGGTCGCGGTCATCCCGAGGATCGCGCGGCGTCGCCGAGCGCGTCGAGCGCGCGGCGGATGAAGAGGTAGTCGGGCCGGAAGTCGTGGCCCCACATGCTGACGCAGTGCACCTCGTCGATCACGACGAGGCCGACGTCGATCGTGCGGAGATCGCGTCGACGAAGCTGCGCTGCGGAGCCGCTCGGGCGCGACGTAGAGCATCCGCGTAGCGGCCCTCGGCGACGCCGCGCAGAGCGCGCCGCCGCTTCGTCGGGTCGAGCGACGAGTTGATCAGCGTCGACGTGCGCCGCGACCTCGGGCGGCAGCTTGTCGACCTGGTCCTTCATCAGCGCGATCAGCGGGCCGAGAGGACGAGCGTCGGCGTCGGCCGCAGCATCGCCGCGAGCTGGTAGGTGAGCGACTTGCCGGAGCCCGTCGGCATCAGCGCGAGCGTGTCGCGGCCCTCGACCGCGGCGCGGACGACCGCCTCCTGGCCGGGCCGGAAGTCGTCGAATCCGAACATGCGCGTCAGCGCGACCCGTAGCTCGCTCATGCGAGACGAGTCTAGCGGACGCAGTCGGAACGCATCCGTCACGGCTTCGGCGACGGTTCGGTGTCAGGCGCAGACGAGGCTGTGAAGGCGGTGCGCTCGGAGCGGGGCGTCGAGCGCCGCCGTCGGGCTCGACGCGTGACCGCCACCGTCTGTCCCGGCTCGACCGGCCGCGATCAGCACGCGTGACGCCGGGCCGCTCGAAGAGGCCCGCCGCTCTTCGGCACGCCGTTCTTCGAAGACCCAGATCTGGTAGTCCTTGCCCGCCGGCGCCGGCGCGAGCATCCGCGACGACGAGCGCCGCCTCGTCCGCTCGGCGTGACGACGAGCGTTCGCCTCGCCGTTCGCGGTCTCGGAGACGCTGGGCGCTTCGGATCGCCCGAGCACCGGCGAGCTCGCTCGTTCGCGTCGTCGAGGTCGCGGGAGAGCGCCGACACGCCCAGATGCCGAGCCGCGATCGCCGCCACGGCCGCGACGGCGGCCGCGGCCGACGAGCACGAGCGACGCGAACCGGCGGCGCGAGCGGGACGACGTTCGGCCGCTCGCTGCGCGCCTGCTCGAGGATCCGTCGCGCAGCGAGCGCGCGGGCGGCTGCGGGCCGCCGGCCGCGCGCGCCAGCGCGCGCGGACACCTGCCAGAAGCCCTGCAGCTCGTCGCGGCACGGCTCGCACGTGGCGAGGTGCGCCTCGTACGCGCTCGCGCTCGTCCGGGTCGAGCGCGTCGAGCGCGTAGCCGGCGGTCAGCTCGTGATCGGCGTCCATGACGTCCTCCGATTCCGCGTCGTCGAGGAGCTCGCGCAGACGCGCGAGCCCGGCGAACATCCTGCTCTTGATCGTGCCGAGCGGCTGCCCGAGCCGCTCGGCGAGCTCCGACTGCGAGTAGCCGCCGTAGTAGGCGAGCTCGATCGCCTCGCGCTGCTGGTCGGGCAGCTGCGCGGAGCGCGGCCTGCACGCGCTCGCGCTCGAGCCGCGAGCCAGGCCGCCTCCTCCGCCGAGCCGTCGCGACGCGGCTCGGCGCGCGTCCGTCGAGCGGCTCCGCGCGCCGGCGCTGCTCGCGCCGCACGAGGTCGACCGCGCGCCGGTGCACGAGCGTCAGGATCCAGGTGCTCGCCTTCGCGCGCTCGGGGATGAACGAGCCGGCGCTGCGCCAGACGCCGAGGAACGCCTCCTGCACCGCGTCCTCGGCGAGCGCCTCGTCGCGGAGGACGCGGTACGCGAGCCCGTAGGCGGTGCCGGCCGACGCGGTCGTAGAGCTCCGCCAGCGCCGACTCGTCCGACCGCGCGACGAGCGCGACGAGCGCTTCGTCGGAGAGGTGGGCGAGGTCGCGGCAGCGCATCGGCTCGGGCGATCGAGCCTATCGCGACGCTGTGGCGGACGCAGCACGACCCGATTCGCCGCCAGCGCCGATCGGTTCGGTCGCGAATCGAGTCGATCGAACCGGTCGTCCGCCGACGGCCGAACAAGCGCCGTCGAACCCGACCACGCGAGGAGCGTGGGAACGATGAAGCAAGCAGCACTGGCTGCCGCCGCTCTGGCGGCGTCGCGATCTCGGCCGCTCGCTGCGCGCGGTCGTCAGCTCCGGCCCGAGCGCCGGCACGTCGAGCCACCGCGAGGCGCCGCTGATCGCGGAGGATCCGACGCGCCGACAACACGGACCTGTACGCGTTCCGCAGCCCGGACAAGCCGAACACGCGTCACGATCGTCGCGAACGTGGATCCCCGGTGAGGATCCGGCCGCGGGGCCGAACTGGTACACGTTCTCGCCGCAGCGCCCGGTACAACATCAAGATCGACACGAACGGCGACGCGCGGCCGGACGTCATCTACCGGTTCCGCTTCGCAGCCGACGACCGGCCCGCTCTTCCTCGGCAACACCGTCCAGACGTTCGGTCGATGACGGCGGAACGACCGCCGGTCGTCGCCGCGGGACGACGCCGCCGAACAACATCGGCCCGCGCTCGACGCCGAACTACCGGCAGCCTCGTCGCGAAGTCGATCGTCGTCGAGCGGCGGCGGCACGAGGTCTTCGCCGGCCAGCGCGACGACGCGTTCTTCGGCGACATCGGCGCGATCTTCGACCTCGTCGCGATCCGCAAGGGCACCGGGCAACATGGGCGGCGGCAAGGACTTCTTCGCCGGCTACGGCGTCCACGCGATCGCGCTGCAGATCCCGATCGCCGGACCTCGACAGCGAAGAACGGCACGATCGGCGTCTGGGCGTCGACCGACCGCCGCAAGGTCACGACGTCGACGGCGAGCTCGCACGCGGCGGCTGGACGCAGGTCGTCGCGGCTCGGCAACCCGCTCGTCAACGAGGTCGTCATCCCGACGGCGCTCAAGGACGCGCTGGAACGCGCTCGACGCCCGTGGACGACAGGCAGTTCCGGCCAGTACTACACGACGCCGATCCTCGCGGCGGTGATCAACAAGCTCTACAAGCTCGAGCGCGCCCGAGACAGACCGTGACGACCTCGTCGCCGTGCTCGCTCACCGGCGTCCCGAAGCCTCAACTTCACGGGCCCGACGGCTCGCGGACGTGCTGCGGCTCAACCTCTCGATCCCGGTGACGCCGGCAGCACGGTCAGCCGGCTGGGCGTGCTCGGCGGCGACAACCAGGGCTGGCCGAACGGCCGCCGGCTCGGCGACGACGTGATCGACATCGCCGAGCAGGCGGTGGCCGGCTTCCTCAAGGGCACGAAGCTGCCGCTCGGCGACGGCGTCAACGGCGGCGACGTCCCGGCGCTCGACTCGTTCCCGTACGAGGCCGACCCGCCAGCGGCTTCGCCAACTCGAAGAGGGCTGCAGAAGCCCTGACCGGAACCAGGAGGCTCTGCGCGAGCAGGCCCTCCCGCACCGGCACCGACCGTCGAGACACCATGAAGGCACTCGTCACCGCAACCGTGATCGTCGCCCTGCGCGCTCGGCGCCCTGCTCGGCGGCGTCGCCGCGAGTCGCGCTCGGCGACTCCTGCTGCGCCCGCGCCGGTCGAGGCCGAGGCGGCTCCGCGCCGGCTTCGCGCCTGGCGACACCAGGCGCTCGCTCGCTGCGCCTGCAGGCTGACGTCGCAGCCGCGTCACGGACGATGCGCCATCAGCTTGCGCTGCTCGGGCTCGCGCCTACGCAGCAGCGCGCTCGCGAGACCGGCGACGCGGCGTACGTCTCCCGCGCCGACCGCGCTCTTCGCCGAGCCGTGCGGCTCGACCGGCGGACTTCGAGGCGCTGACCGGGCTCGGCGGCGTCGCGCTCACCCGCCACCGCTTTCGCGACGCGCTGCGCTCGGCACGCCGGGCGATCGCCGCTGCACCCGACACCGGCGCGCGCCGTACGGCGTCCTCGGCGACGCGCTGATCGAGCTCGGCCGCTACCGACGCGGCGTTCGCGACGTTCGACCGCATGGCGACGCTGAAGCCCGACGCCTCTTCTTATGCACGTGTCTCGTACGCGCGCGAGCTGCGCGGCGACGTCGCCGGCAGCGATCGACGCGATGGAGCTCGCGCTCGACGCCGCGGGCGGCGTGCCGAGGCCGACGCCTGGACTGCGGTGGAGCTCGGCAAGCTCGCACTGGTCGGTCGGCCGCGGCCGCGCGCTGCCGCGCCTTCTACCGGCTCGCGCTCGCAGCTCGTCCCGGGCTACGCGCCCGCGCTCGACGCGCTGGCGCGATTCGAGGCGGCGCACGGGACGGCTCGGCGCGGCGGTCGCGCTGCAGCGCGCGCGCGGTCGAGGCGGTTCCCGCTGCCCCAGCTACGTCGCGCAGCTCGGCGACCTCTGCTCGGCGCCACGGGCCGGAAGCGGAAGCGCGCGCAGCAGTACGGCGCTCGATCGCCGCGATCGAGCAGCTCTCAGGCGGCGAACGGCGTCGACGGATCGACCTCGAGTCGCGCTCTATCGCGCCGACCACGGCATCCGCCTCGCCGAGACGCTCGAGCTCGCACGCCTGGCCCACGTCCGACCGGCCGTCGGTCGCCGGCGACGACGTGCTCGCCTGGGCGCTCGCGCGCAACGGCCGCTGCGGCGAGGCGCTGCCGCTGGTCGCAGCGCGTCGCTGCGGCTCGGCACGCGCGACGCGCTCGTTCTTCTTCCACCGCGGGATGATCGAGCGCTGCCTCGGCCGGAACGCCGGCGCGCGCGCGCTGGTTCGCGCTGCGCGCTCGACGCTGAACCCGCACTTCTCGCTCCTCTGGAGCCCGACCGCACGGAGGTACGCCGCATGAAGCGCCTCCTCGTCCTCGCGCGTCGCTGGCCGCGCTCGCTCGCGCCCGCCGTCGGCGCTCGCGCACCCGCTCGGGAACTTCACCGTCAACCGCCACACGCGCGATCGAGCTCTCGCGGCGGCCGCGTCTACGTCCACTACGCGCCTCGACCTGGCCGAGATCCCGACCTTCCAGCTCGGCGACGCGCGTCCGCGCGCGCCGGCTTCGCGGCGCGAGGCGCGGCGCGGTCTCGAGCTCCGGCTCGACGGCCGCCGCGCGCCGCTGCGCCTGCTCGAGCAGCGCGGTCTCCGAGCGCCCGGGGCCGGCGGCCTGAAGACGCTGCGCTTCGACGCCGTCTACGCCGCCGCCGCGGCCGCGGCTCGCGGCTCGCGTTCCGCGACCGCAACTTCGGGTCGCGGATCGGCTGGCGGGAGATCGTCGTCCGCGCGCAGGACGGCGCGCGCTGCGCTCGCGCGAGCGTGCCTGCCGACGAGCCGCGAGCGACGAGCTGCGCGCGTACCCGAACGACCTGCTCCGCTCGCCGCTCGACGTCACGTCGGCGACCGCCGTCGTTCGCGCTCGGCGACGGCGCCGGGCACCGCCGCCGACGCTCGACGCGGCGCGCGGCTGCCGGCCAGCGCGAGGCGGCGGCTTCGAGTCGCTCGTATCCGCGCGGCGACCTCTCGCTCGGGCGTGATCCTCGCTCTCGCTGCTGATCGCGGCCTTCTGGGGCGCGGCGCACGCGCTCACGCCCGGGCACGGCAAGGCGATCGTCGCCGGGTACCTCGTCGGCACGAAGGGACGGCCGCGTCGACGCGCGTCCTGCTCGGCGGCATCGTGACGGTCACCCACACGATCGGCGTCTTCGCGCTCGGGCTTCGTGACGCTGCTGCTCTCGCACTTCATCGTCCCCGAGACGCTGTACCCCTGGCTGACGCTGGTCTCGGGCCTGCTCGTGGTCGTCGTCGGCGCGCTCCGTCGCTGTGCTCGCGCGCGCGCCGCCGCCGGGCACCACCACGCACCACGGCCACAGCCACGACCACGGCCACGGCACGATCACCATCACTCACGACGACGACGCGCGGGCCTGCTCGGCGTCGGCGTCGCCGCCGGACTCCTGCCGTGCCCGTCGGCGCTCGTCGTCCTGCTCAGCGCGATCGCGCTCCACCGGATCGGCTTCGGCCTCGCGCTGATCGTCGCCTTCAGCCTCGGCCTCGCGGCCACGATCACGTCGATCGGCCTCGTCGCCGTCCTCGCCAAGCGGGCCTTCAGCCGCATCTCGCTCGACGGCCCGTCGTCCGCCTGCTGCCCGCCGCGAGCGCGCGTCGTGATCCTCGCGGTCGGCGTCAGCCATCACGCTCAAGGCGCTCCCGGAGGTGCTCTAGCCATGTTCGGTCTCGACGACACATCGCCGCCATGCTCGAACGGCGGCTCGGTCCTCATCGTCGCTCCTCGTCGCGGCGCTGCTCGGGCTGCGTCACGCGACCGATCCGGATCACATCGCGGCGGTGACCGACGCTCGTCGCCTCCGGACGGGAACGCGCCAGCCGCCGCGCGGCCGAGCTCGGCGTCTTCTGGGGTCTCGGCCACGCCCTGACGCTCGTCGTCTTCGGGCTGCCGATCCTGCTCTTCGAGGCAGTACCTGCCGGAGCGCCTCCAGCAGGGCGCCGAGACCGCGGTCGCCGCGCTGATCGTCTTCCTCGCCGTCCGGCTGCTCGATCCGCTGGCGCAGCGGCTGCTTCCATCTGCACGCGCACTCGCACGGCCCCGAGGACGAGGTCACCGGCACACGGTGCGGACGCCGGTCGGCGCCTTCGGGATCGGGCTCGTCCACGGCATGGGCGGCAGCGCCGGCGTCGGCGTCCTCCTGCTCGCGGCGATCCCGTCGACAGCCGCTCGCCGCTGGCGTCGCTCGTCGTGCTCGCCGCTCTTCACCGCGGTCTCGATGACGATGCGTGACGACGGGCTTCGGGGCCACGCTCGGCGTCGCGCCCGTCGCGGCGCTCGTACGCGGTCGCCGCGCCGGTGCTCGGCTCGCTGAGCCTGGCGTTCGGCTTCTGGTACGCCGCGGCGGTGTGGAGCCTGATGCCGTACCCGTTCTAGAGATACATTCGCCGGATGAGCGAGCCCGCTCACCGTCGCCGACTACGAGCGCCTCGCCGAGGAGTCGGCTCGAGCCGAGGCGCGCTCGGTACTTACGCCGGCGGCGCCTGCGACGAGCGGACGCTGCGCCGAGCAACGTCGAGGCCTGGCGCGCGCTACCGGCTGCGGCCGCGTGTCCTCGTCGACGTCGACGGGACGACTGCACGGCGACGACGGTGCTCGGCACGGACGTCTCGATGCCGCGTGCTCGTCGCGCCGACGGCCTTTCAGCGCATGGCCCATCCGGACGGCGAGCCGGGGACGGCACGGGCGGCAGCCGCGGCGGGGACGATCATGTGCCTCTCGACGATGGCCACCGCGACGCCGGCCGAGGTCGCGGCGGCGGCACCGGACGCGCCACGCTGGTTCCAGCTCTACGTGCTTCCGCGACCGCGGCGTCACGACGCGCGCTCGTCGAGCAGGCGGTCGAGCCGGGCTACGGCGCGATCGTGCTCACGGTCGACGCGCCGCGGCTCGGTCGCCGCGAGCGCGACCTGCGCACCGAGTTCCGCGTGCCCGAGGACGTACTCGTGCCGAGCGTGGCCGCCGCGGCGGCGGCTGGGCAGGGAGCGACGCCGCTCGAGCGCTCGGCGTGGATCGATCCGTCGCTCACCTGGGACGACCTCGAGCGAGCTGCGTCGCGACTCGCCGCTGCCCGCTCGATCGTCAAGGGGATCCAGACCGGCGAGGACGCCGCGCTCGCCGTGCGAGCACGGCGCCGACGCGATCGTCGTCTCGAACCACGGCGGGCCGCCAGCTCGACGGCGTCGCGCCGACGTCAGAGCTGCTGCCCGAGGTCGGTCGAGGCGCGTCGACGGCCGGATCGAGGTGCTACGTCGACGGCGGCATCCGCCGCGGCAGCCGACGTGGTCACGGCGCTCGCGCTCGGCGCCCGCGCGGTGCTCGTCGGCCGTGCGCCGTCCTCTGGGGTCTCGCCTACGGCGGCGAGGCAGGGGCGCGCCGCGTGCTCGAGCTGCTCCGCGACGAGACCGAGCTCGCGCTCGCGCCTCTGTGGCTGCACGTCGCCGGAGGCGGTCACCGCGGCGCACGTCCGTAGAATCGGCGGCCCGTGAGCGTCGAGGATCTCACCCGCAACGCCGTCGACGTCCTGCCCAGCAGGCGGGCTCGAGGAGAAGCTGAAGCTCGGGCGGCCGCTCGCGCGTCAAGCTCGGCATCGACGTCACGTCGCCCGACCTCCACGTCGGTCGCGGGATTCCGCTGCAGCGGATGCGCGCCTTCCAGGACGCCGGGCCACCTCGGCGTCTTCATCGTCGGCGACTACACGACGCGGATCGGCGATCCGTCCGGTCGCTCGGCGGAGCGCCGATCCTCTCCGCCGGAGGAGATCGACGCGAACGCGAAGACCTACGTCGAGCAGGCCTTCACGATCGTCGATCCCGGAGAAGACCGAGGTGCGCTTCAACAGCGAGTGGCTCAGCGAGCCTCGACTTCGCCGACGTCATCCGGCTGACGCGCACGACGACGGTCGCCCAGATCCTCGAGCGGGACGACTTCTCGAAGCGAATGGCACGCGCGAGGAGCCGATCTCCGTCTCGGAGCTGCTCTACCCGCTGATGCAGGCCTACGACTCGGTCGCGATCGAGGCGGACGTCGAGCTCGGCGGCACCGACCAGCTCTACAACCTCCTCGCCGGCCGGATGGTGATGGAGGCGTACGGGCTCGAGCCGCAGGTCGTGCCTGACGACGCCGCTCCTGCTCTCGTGGGACGGCGAGAAGATGAGCTCGTCGCGTCGGCAACAACATTCCGCTGACCGCGCCGCCACGAGGAACAGTTCGGCCGCACGATGCGCATCCCCGACTCGCAGCTGGAGGAGTGGTACCGGCTCGTGCTCGAGCGCGACGTCCCGGCGGGTGAGCCGATGGAGGCGAAGCTCGCTCTGGCGCGCGCGATCGCCGGCGCGCTCGCATGGCGAGGAGGCGGCGACGCGGCCGAGGCGCACTTCACCCGCGTCGTGCGGGAGGGGCAGGCTCCCGACGACGTGCCCGGATGCAGCGCTGCCGGAGGGCGATCCCGTCCACTTGCCGGCCCTGCTGGCCTCCGCTTTGGGCTCTCGACGAGCGAGGCGCGGCGGCTGATCGACCAAGGGTGGCGTGAAGCTGGACGGCATCGCCGTCACCGAAGCTCGATCTTCCGCGCGGCGCGGCTCGTCGACGCGACCGCTCCAGGCGGGCAAGCGGCGCTTCGCCGAGACTGCGCGAAATCGGTTGACGGCAGCGGTCGTCTTTGCTACTGTTCCTCGGCCGCCCGAAAGGAGTCGGCGTAGCAAAGTCCCTGTCCCGCGACCAACCGGAGCGTCTCCAAGCCTCGATCGGATACGATCAGCACCACAAGCTTTGGAGGCCTCTGGCGCGAGTCGGAGGCTTTTTTACGCCGCCGCCTCAACGTGGCACTGGTCTTTGAAAACTCAACAGCGTGCGTTTACGTCGAGACCTCATCGTCTCGCGGGCTTTGGCCCGTGAGTCGGATGAGGCTTCTTAACCTCGTCGACCCTCCGCTACTGTCTTGGATAGCGGTGCGGAAGACGCTTTGAGCTCAAGCTCGAAGGCGAAAGATTGCCCGGTCGATCTTGCTGCATTTACGGGCAAACAATCCTTCACGGAGAGTTTGATCCTGGCTCAGGACGAACGCTGGCGGCGCGCTTAACACATGCAAGTCGAGCGAGAACCAGGCCTTCGGGCCTGGGGACAGCGGCGAACGGGTGAGTAACACGTGGGTAATCTGCCCTCGATACTGGGATAGCCCGGGAAACCCGGATTAATACCGGATGGCCTCTCGAGCTTCGGGCTCGTGAGAAAAGGTAGCTTCGGCCTCCGATCGAGGATGAGCCCGCGGCGGATTAGCTTGTTGGTGGGGTAACGGCCTACCAAGGCGACGATCCGTAGCTGGTCTGAGAGGACGATCAGCCACACTGGGACTGAGACACGGCCCAGACTCCTACGGGAGGCAGCAGTGGGGAATCTTGCGCAATGGGCGAAAGCCTGACGCAGCGACGCCGCGTGGGGAAGAAGGCCTTCGGGTTGTAAACCTCTTTCAGGAGGGACGAAGCCACTCGGGTTAATAGCCCAGAGGGTGACGGTACCTCCAGAAGAAGCCCCGGCTAACTACGTGCCAGCAGCCGCGGTAATACGTAGGGGGCAAGCGTTGTCCGGATTTATTGGGCGTAAAGAGCGTGTAGGCGGCCAGATAGGTCCGTTGTGAAAACTCGAGGCTCAACCTCGAGACGTCGATGGAAACCGTCTGGCTAGAGTCCGGAAGAGGAGAGTGGAATTCCTGGTGTAGCGGTGAAATGCGCAGATATCAGGAAGAACACCCGTGGCGAAGGCGGCTCTCTGGTACGGTACTGACGCTGAGACGCGAAAGCGTGGGGAGCGAACAGGATTAGATACCCTGGTAGTCCACGCCGTAAACGATGGGTGCTAGGTGTGGGGGTGTCGACTCCTCCGTGCCGAAGCTAACGCATTAAGCACCCCGCCTGGGGAGTACGGCCGCAAGGCTAAAACTCAAAGGAATTGACGGGGGCCCGCACAAGCAGCGGAGCATGTGGTTTAATTCGACGCAACGCGAAGAACCTTACCAAGGCTTGACATGCATCGGGAAAGTCGTAGAAATACGGCAGCTCCTTCGGGACTCGATGCACAGGTGGTGCATGGCTGTCGTCAGCTCGTGTCGTGAGATGTTGGGTTAAGTCCCGCAACGAGCGCAACCCCTGTCCTATGTTGCCAGCGAGTAATGTCGGGGACTCATAGGAGACTGCCGGTGACAAATCGGAGGAAGGTGGGGATGACGTCAAGTCATCATGCCCCTTATGTCTTGGGCTACACACGTGCTACATTGGCCGGTACAAAGGGCTGCAAACCCGCGAGGCGGAGCGAATCCCAAAAAGCCGGTCCCGGTTCGGATTGGAGGCTGAAACTCGCCTCCATGAAGGCGGAGTTGCTAGTAATCGCGGATCAGCAACGCCGCGGTGAATACGTTCCCGGGCCTTGTACACACCGCCCGTCACACCACGAAAGTCGGCAATACCCGAAGCCGGTGGGCTAACCCGTTAGGGAGGCAGCCGTCGAAGGTAGGGTTGATGATTGGGGTGAAGTCGTAACAAGGTAGCCGTAGCGGAAGCTGCGGCTGGATCACCTCCTTTCTAGGGATTCCGGGGCAATTACTCCGGTAGGCGCCTGAGCTCGTTGATGTCGATCTCTTCGAGGATCTTCGTCCGATGACTCAGGTTCGCCTAGAAATCACGTCGACCTCGACGTAGAGTCCGTACGCTGTTGAGTTTTGAGAGACCGTGCCCTGCCGTGGCGGTGCGGTTTTCTCGTGGGCGGGCCGCCGGCCCGCGTGCACCTTGAAAACTCCATAGCGACAACACAACGTGTTCTTACTCGATCAAGAGAACAAGAGCACACGGTGGATGCCTTGGCGCCAAGAGCCGATGAAGGACGTGGGCGGCTGCGATAAGCCCGGGGAGATGCTGACCAACCGCTGATCCCGGGATTTCCGAATGGGGAAACCTACGCGTGGTAATGCGCGCGTGTTCCCGCCTGAATACATAGGGCGGGTAATGGCAAGCTGGGGAACTGAAACATCTTAGTACCCAGAGGAAAGGAAAGAAACCTCGATTCCCTGAGTAGTGGCGAGCGAAAGGGAAGAGCCCAAACCTCGACGATGTGATAGGCGGCAGTCGTTGTCGTCTGGGGGTTGTAGGGCCTGTCTTGATCCGTCTGCCGGCGGGTCGGCGAGTTACAAAGTTGTGCGTTAGTCGAAGTGAATGGAAATTCACACCGCAGAGGGTAATGGTCCCGTAGACGAAAGCGCATAGCCTCGCTTGACAGGTACCTGAGTACGGCCGGGCACGGGAAACCCGGTCGGAACCCGCGGGGACCACCCCGCAAGGCTAAGTACTCCTTGGCGACCGATAGTGAACTAGTACCGTGAGGGAAAGGTGAAAAGTACCCCGGAAGGGGAGTGAAATAGCACCTGAAACCGTGTGCTTACAAGCGGTCGGAGCAGGCTTTGTCCTGTGACGGCGTGCTTTTGCATAACGAGCCAGCGAGTTACTCTTCAACGGCAAGGTTAAGGAAACGGAGCCGTAGCGAAAGCGAGTCTGAATAGGGCGATTCAGTCGTTGGAGGTAGACCCGAAACTGAGTGATCTACCCATGGGCAGGTTGAAGCGGGGGTAAGACCCCGTGAAGGACCGAACCGACCTCGGTTGAAAACGGGGCGGATGACCTGTGGGTCGGAGTGAAAGGCTAATCAAACTCAGAGATATCTGGTTCTCCCCGAAATATATTTAGGTATAGCGTCACGCGTTCAATACCGGTTGTAGAGCACTGTTTGGTCTAGGGGGCCTACCAGCTTACCGAAATCAGGCAAACTCCGAATGCCGGTATTCCAGAGCGTGGCAGTCAGACTGCGGGGGATAAGCTTCGTGGTCGAAAGGGAAACAGCCCAGACCGTCGGCTAAGGCCCCTAATTCCATGCTAAGTGGGAAACGATGTCCGATTGCACAGACAACCAGGATGTTGGCTTAGAAGCAGCCACCATTCAAAGAGTGCGTAACAGCTCACTGGTCAAGTGGTCGGGCGCGGACAATGTAACGGGGCTCAAGCATGGAGCCGAAGCCACGGACTTCATGCGTCAAACTGGAGTGGTAGGGGAGCGTTCCCAGTGCCAGCGAAGCGGCGGCGTAAGCCAGCCGTGGAGGCATGGGAAGTGAGAATGCTGGCATGAGTAACGAAAGAGGAGTGAGAAACTCCTCCGCCGAATGCCTAAGGGTTCCTGAGTAAAGCTAATCTGCTCAGGGTTAGTCGGGACCTAAGCCGAGGCCGAAAGGCGTAGGCGATGGACAACAGGTTGATATTCCTGTACCACGTACCCACCGCTATCACCAATGGCGGGACGGGGTAGGCTACGGGAATCCCAGGCGATGGTCGTCCTGGGGTAACCGCGTAGGGCGGGTGATAGGGAAATCCGTCACCCATTCAAGCCTGAGACGGGATGCCGAGCCCAGCGATGGGCGAAGTTCCTGAAGCCATGCCTCCTAGAAAAGCGTCTAGGGAGGTGGGGCGTGCCCGTACCAAAACCGACACAGGTGGGCAGGTAGAGAATACCAAGGCGATCGGAAGAACCCTCGTTAAGGAACTCGGCAAAATGGTCCCGTAACTTCGGGAGAAGGGACGCCCCGGTAGGGTGAAGCGGATTTACTCGCGTCGAGCCTCGAGGGGGCCGCAGTGAAACGGCCCAAGCGACTGTTTACCAAAAACACAGGTCTCTGCGAAGTCGTAAGACGACGTATAGGGGCTGACGCCTGCCCGGTGCCGGAAGGTCACGAGGAGAGGTTAGCCTTCGGGCGAAGCTTTGAATCCAAGCCCCGGTAAACGGCGGCGGTAACTATAACCGTCCTAAGGTAGCGAAATTCCTTGTCGGGTAAGTTCCGACCTGCACGAATGGCGTAACGACTTGGGCGCTGTCTCAACGAGGGATCCGGTGAAATTGTAGTCTCGGTGAAGATGCCGAGTACCCGTGGTTGGACGGAAAGACCCCGTGAACCTTTACTGCAGCTTTGACGTTGAAGTCTGGTGATGCGTTGTCCAGGATAGGTGGGAGGCTTTGAAGCGGGGACGCCAGCTCTCGTGGAGCCACCCTTGGGATACCACCCTTCGTATTCTGGGCTTCTAACCCGATGCCGTGATCCGGGTCGGGAACAGCGTCAGGTGGGCAGTTTGACTGGGGCGGTCGCCTCCTAAAATGTAACGGAGGCGCGCAAAGGTTCCCTCAGCACGGTTGGAAATCGTGCGTAGAGCGTAAAGGCATAAGGGAGCTTGACTGCGAGACTGACAAGTCGAGCAGGGACGAAAGTCGGCCTTAGTGATCCGGCGGTTAAGAGTGGAATTGCCGTCGCTCAACGGATAAAAGGTACTCCGGGGATAACAGGCTTATCCTTCCCAAGAGTCCACATCGACGGAAGGGTTTGGCACCTCGATGTCGGCTCGTCGCATCCTGGGGCTGAAGCAGGTCCCAAGGGTTGGGCTGTTCGCCCATTAAAGCGGTACGCGAGCTGGGTTCAGAACGTCGTGAGACAGTTCGGTCCCTATCCACCATGGGCGCTGGAAGCTTGAGAGGAGTCGTCTCTAGTACGAGAGGACCGAGACGAACAGACCTCTGGTGTATCAGTCGTCGTGCCAACGGCGCTGCTGATTAGCCACGTCTGGATGGGATAACCGCTGAAAGCATCTAAGCGGGAAGCCCACCTCGAGATGAGGCTTCCCATCCCCTCGAGGGAGTAAGGGCCGTGGAAGACCACCACGTTGATAGGCGGGCGGTGCAAGCGCAGCAATGCGTTCAGCTGACCCGTACTAATTGCCCGAGGTCTTGATTTTGAACACGTGTGAGTCGCTATGGAGTTTTGAGGGTGCGCGCGAGCGGTCACTGACCGGTGCCGCGCGCCTTCGACAATTTCGGCGGTCATAGCGGCGGGGATACACCTCTTCCCATTCCGAACAGAGAAGTTAAGCCCGCCAGCGCCGATGGTACTCGGGGCGCAAGCCCCCGGGAGAGTAGGACGCCGCCGAATTACTTCAGGAGGGCCGCGAGAGCGGCCCTCCTTCCATTTCCCCTTAGAATTGGTATTCCATGGTGATTCGCCCGCCGGACCCCCACTGGAGGACGAGCTCGTGCATCTGCGCCCGTGGATCGACGCGGATGTCCCCGCGATCGTGGCGGCCTGTAACGACCCCGAGATCGTCCGTTGGACAACGGTTCCGACGCCGTATTCTCCGGAGGACGCTCGCGCCTGGCTCGCGCGCTGCGGGGACGGCATGGACGGAGGGAGCGGCGCCGCTGGCGGTGATCGAGCGGTCGTCGGGAGAGCTCGCCGCGGCGATCACCCTTTGGCTGCACGGCAGAGGTCGGTGAGCTCGGCTACTGGGCCGCGCCGTCGTTTCCGCGGTCGTGGCTACGTGCCGCGCGCCGTGCAACGCTGCTTTGTGCCTGGGGCTTCGACGAGCTCGACCTGCCGCGAATGCAGCTCGGGACGTTCCCCGGCAACGTCGCTTCCGAGCGTGTGGCGGAGAAGAGCGGCTTCGCGCGCGAAGGCGTCCTTCGCTCCTGGCTCGAGCAGCGCGGCGAGCGCCGGGACGTGACGATGTGGTCGCGCCTACCCGGCGATCCTGGGCGTAGCGCAGGCGATCCGGCGCTCGAGCGGCGGGTGGGTGACGAAGAGTGCGGCCAAGCCCTCCTCGGCGAACGGATTGACGGTGTAGAGCGGCTCGGTCGCCGGGCTCGCCTCGAAGGAGACCAGATCGCTTGCGTGGTCGAGGCGCAGGAGGGCGTCGGCCAGCCCTTCGCCCGGAGCCGCAGATCCCTGCCGCCACCCGGTCCGCCGCCAGCTCCCGCTTGGGGAAAGGAGAAGGTGGACGAACGCTGCCGCGATCGGGCCGAGGACGGCAAGCAGCGCTCGCTCGAGCCAGCCGCCGAGCCGGGACATCTCGACGAGCACGACCGCGAGCAGCACGGCCGAGGTCTGACGAGTACGTCGCGGCTCCGCACGTGCGCCAGCTCGTGCGCGAGCACGCCCTCGGAGCTCAGCCGGGCCTCATCGCCCCGGAGCAGTCCGGTGGAGACCGCGAGCGCCGAGCCTTGCGGCCCTCGTCCGGCCGAGAGCGCGCGCGGGAAGCCGTCCTGGATCAGGTAGAGCTTCGGCGGCCTGATTCCCAGCTTAGCCGAGAGCGCGTCCACGGTCGAGCGCAGGATCGGATCCTCGGCGAGCGCATACTCACGCGCTCCGAGCATTCCGAGGAGCGCACGGTCCGCGTACGCGTAGACGGCGAGACCCGCGAGGAGCGCGCAGAAGACGAACACCGAGGCCGTTCGATAGCCGCCCAGCACCCAGCCGGCGCCCCCGAACGCGGCCGCGATGATCAGCGCCAGCAGCCACACCTTCGCGAGGTTGCGGGCGGCGGCTAGCCGCATGCGTTATGCGTCGTCGTCGCCGAGGCCGTCGCGGTCGTCGTCGCCCAGGCCGCGGGGCGGCCAGTCGGGCTCCGGCGCATCGCAGCGGCTCGAGCAGTGGAGCGAGGCGACGTTCTGCAGCGGCACGAGGATGTGGCCGTTGAGCTCGATGTGGGGGACGTCCTCGATCGAGCAGTAGGCGGTGAGCACGCCTTCCTGGTACTCGCCGCCGAAGAGCGCGACCTCGATCTGCTCGCCTTTGTACTTGTTGGTGTAGTCCTCCACGGGCCGCTCAGTCTATCTCCACGAATCCATCGTCCCGAACGGCCAGCTTGTAGACGGCGCAGTTCGCCCAGCGCTCGATGCGAACGCCGAGCGCGTGGTGCCAGAGCGAGTTCAGGGCGCCGCCGTGGGAGACGACCAGCACCTGCTCGCCCGGGTGCGCGGCTGCGATCGAGCTCACCGCTGCCAGGACGCGCTCGCGTACCTCCTCGTCGGTCTCACCGTCATGGTGCTGCTCCGGCCGCTCGTCGATGTCCTCGCGCGTCAGCCCCTCCCACGCTGCCGAACGAGCGCTCGCGCAGCCTCGGGTCGAGCTGCGCTCGAGTCCGTGGCTCGCGGCAACGGCCGTCCGCGGTCGCCCGCGCGCGGCTGAGGTCGCTTGCGTAGATCGCGTCGAGCTCCACGTGCTCCAGCTCCTGGGCCAGCGAGTGCGCCTGCTTGCGCCCGAGCTCGTTCAGCTCGATGTCGGACGAGCCTTGAATCCGGAACTCACGGTTCCAGTCGGTCTCGCCGTGTCGCGCCAGGAGGAGTGTGGTCATGCATCTAAGCTAGCGCGCCGATGGACCTCGGACTGAACGGGAAGGCGTGCATCGTCACCGGCTCGACCGGCGGGATCGGCCTCGAGACGGCGAAGCTGCTCGTGGCGGAGGGCGCGCGGGTCGTGACCGTCGGGCCGGAGCGAAGCGCCCGGCGTCGGCGAGGCGCTTCACGTCACGCGCCGACCTCTCGGAGCCGCGGACGCGCCGGCGCGCGTCGTCGAGGCCGCGGTCGCCGCAGCTCGGCGGCCTCGACGTCCTCGTGAACAACGTCGGCTATGCGCGTCCAGGCTCGCTTCGAGGAGTGTCACCGACGAGGAGTGGGACTCGATGTGGCAGCTGAACGTCATGAGCTACGTGCGCGCGATCCGCGCCGCGCTCCCGCATCTGCGGCGCGGCGAGTGGCGCGATCGTCAACGTCTCCTCGACCGCGGGCAAGCGGCCGTCGGCCGGCGATGCCGCACTACTCGGTGACGAAGGCGGCCGTGCTCTCGCTCTCGCGGCTCGTCGCCGACCTCTACGCGAGCGACGGAATCCGCTGCAACGCGGTCACGCCCGGGCCGACCGCGACCGACGCGTGGCTCGGCGAGGCGGCCTCGCCGACCAGCAGGGCGGCAGCCGCGACGAGGTGCTCGCGAAGGTCGGCGCCGGCCGGCCGCTCGGGCGGCTCGCCGAGCCGGAGGAGATCGCCGTCGGTGATCGCGTTCCTCTGCCTCCGACGCGGCGTCGCTACGTCACCGGCGCCGCGTGGGTCGCCGACGGTGGCACCGTCCCGATCATCCTCTGAAGCGCGACGCGCCGATTCGCGTACGCGTCGGAAGCCGCCACTGTCCGCGCTCGAGACCGGTCGGGGACTGTCCCCGGACGGGTCTGGACAGGACGTGTCCGCGGGTCAATCTTCTGCAACGATTTCTCCACAGCTGCGCGGCGACCGCCGAGCTCAACTGCGAGATCCGCCGAGCGGGATACCCTGAGCTCATGCCGGAGCTGGCCGGACGAGTTGCTGACGCCTTCGAGGCTCGCATGCGCGCGCAGGAGAGAGCGCTGCTGTCGCCGCTCGCCGTTCGCTCGTACGAGACGCGCGGACGCGCTCCGCGCGGAGGACGGAGTGCGGCATCCGGACGCCGTTCCAGCGCGACCGCGACCGGATCGTCCACTCGAAGCCGTTCCGGCGGCTGAAGGGCAAGACGCAGGTCTTCATCGACCCGGCCGGCGACCACTACCGCACGCGCATGACGCACACGCTCGAGACGACCGGGATCGCCCGCGTCGTCGCCCGCGCGCTGCGGCTGAACGAGGATCTGACCGAGGCGATCGGGCTCGGCCACGACATGGGCCACCCGCCGTTCGGGCACGCCGGCGAGGAGGCGCTCGACGCGTGCCTGCGCGAGCGCTTCGGCGCCGGCTTCCGCCACAACGAGCAGTCGCTGCGGATCGCCGAGCAGCTGAACCTGACGCACGAGGTGCGCGACGGGATCCTCACGCACACCGGCGAGCGCGAGCCCGAGACGCTCGAGGGCAAGATCGTCCGGCATCGTCGACCGCGTCGCCTACATCAACCACGACATCGACGACGCGATCCGCTACGGGCTGCTCGACGCCGGACGACCTGCCGCGCGCGAGATCGACGCTGCTCGGCGCCGACCGGCTCGAAGCGGATCGACACGCTCGTGCACGACCTCGATCGAGAGCTCCGAGCGCGCCGGCGACATCGTCCAGAGCGAGGAGGTCGGCGCGGCGATGCTCGCGCTCCGCGCAGTTCATGTTCGAGCGCGTCTACCTCGGCCGCAGCACGCGCGCAGCGAGCACGAGCGGGCGCACGACGCGATCGCGCGCGATCTTCGACCACCTCGTCGAGCGCGGCGACTCGCCGGACGAGATCGTCGAGTTCGTCGCCGGGATGACCGACCGCTTCGCGCTCGTCAGTACGCCGAGCGGCTCTGATGGCCGCGGATCAAGGAGACATCGGTCGAGGCGGTCAAGTCGCCGCGGCCGACATGGTCGAGGTCGTCTCCGGCGCGTACGCGCGCTGCGCAAGGCCGGCGCCGCGCTACACGGGCCGCTGCCCTTCCACGAGGAGCGGACGCCGAGCGTTCTCCGTCAACCCGGCCGACAAGCTCGTACCACTGCTTCGGCTGCGGCAAGGGCGGCGACGTGATCACGTTCGTCCGCGAGACCGAGAGCCTCGACTTCGCCGGCGCGGTCGAGTGGCTGGCGGAGCGCTTCCGCGTCACGCTCGAGTACGAGGAGACGCTCGCCGCAGCTCGAGGAGTCGCGCAAGCGCCGCGACCGGCTGCACGCCGCTGCTCGACCAGGCGGCGGCGTTCTACGAGCGCCACCTCTGGGAGACGGCGGCCGGCGCGCCGGTGCGCGAGTACCTCGCGAGCCGCGGCCTCGGCGAGGCGGTCTGCCGCGAGTTCCGGCTCGGGCTCTCGCCGGCGGCACGGCGCTCGCGCAGAAGGCGCAGCGAGAAGGGCTTCACGCGCGACGAGCTGCGCGCCGCCGGGCTGACGCAACGCGCGTGGCGCCGACTACTTCCAGCGCCGCGCTGATGTTCCCGCTCGCCGACGCGCGCGGCCGGATCGTCGGCTTCCAGGCGCGGAAGCTCCACGAGGACGACCCGCTGCGGGGCAAGTACGTCAACTCGCCCGAGGGCGAGCTCTTCCACAAGTCGGCGATCCTGTACGGGCTCGACCTCGCGCGCGACGGCGATCGCGAAGCGAGGAGCGCGCCGTCGTCGTCGAGGGCAACACGGACGTGATCGCCCTGCGCCAGGCCGGGTTCGAGCCGGTCGTCGCGTCGATGGGCACCGCGCTGACCGAGCGGCAGCTGAAGGAGCTGCAGCGACTGACGCAGCCGCATCTACCTCTGCTTCGACTCGGACGCGGCCGGCGAGGAGGCGACGCTGCGCGGGATGGAGCTCGCGACCGCGCTCGGGCTTCGACGTCCGGGTCGTCACGCTGCCGAAGGGACAGGATCCCGCCGACGCGCCCGGCGGCTTCGAGAAGCGGCTCGTCGGCGCCGAGAGCTACGTCGTCTACCGCGTCCGGCTCGAGCTCGATCGCACGCCGGACCGCCAGGAAGCATTCGTGCGGGCTCGCGAGATCCCTGCAGCGCAACGAGGACTCTCCGGAGTGGCAAGACGCGCTCCGCCTGCTCGCAGGGCGCCTCGACCTCCGAAGGAGACGCTGGCGGGACTGACACCGAAGAGGCGGCACACGGACACTGACGCAGGAGCTCTCGCCGAAGATGCTCGCGATCGCAGAACGACTTGAACGCGACGTGCTGGCGGCGTGCGTCGCCCACCCGACGCTCCTGCCGCTTCTGGCCGAGATCACCCCGGAGCACTTCGAGTCGGAGACTCACCGCCGGTTCCGCGACCAGCTGCTCAACGGAGGCGACGACGGTGACCTCGTCGGTCTGAAGGCGGAGCTCGACGCACGCGTCGCGCGCGAGGGAATCGACGAGCGAACCGGCCGGCAGCTGCTGCTCCGCCTCAGGGAGCGGCGCCTGCGGAAGGACGCCACGGAGGTAGATCCCGGACGCCAGCGCGAGGTCGCGGAGGCGATCGAGCGGTTCGCGCGGCGATCGAAGAGCCGTCCGTGGAACGCGCCTAGCGACGCTACAATCTGCGCTGCCTTCCCGCGTAGCTCAATTGGCAGAGCATCCGGCTGTTAACCGGAGGGTTGTTGGTTCGAGTCCAACCGCGGGAGCTCACCGTAGGACAGGCTTCGGGACACTCGCGTTCCAGGTCGAGCGTCTCGCTCGTTCCGATTTCGATGAAATTCGGCGACGGCGGCTTCTTCGCGGTGCCCGCCGAGGCGATGGGCGCTACCGAAACGACGAGCGCGACGATGGCGGCGAGGATGAGTGCGCGGATCATGATGGCCGTCGCTGCGCGAAGCTGTTCCTGCTCGACTCTGCTGTGTCTTCGTGGTCATGACTCCCTTTCGTTGATGTCCATGCTCCCTAGGACTCCGAAAGGGGCCGCGTATTCCCGCCTGGCGCCGGGTCGTCTCCTCGCCTCGGCGAGCTTCCGCCGGCAGTCTTCGATCGCCGCTTGGATCGCCTTCCGAAGGTCGTCGGACCGCGTTTCGAGCAGCACCGACCGTAGCTCGGCTATCCGCGCGGGAATGTCGACTGTCTCCTTCAGACCCCTGCCCTCGACCGGTAGATGCGCGGTCGAGGCGAAACCTGGCGCGAAGTCACCAAAACGCTTACATCCCGAAATATTGTCGATTTGTAAAGACTTGCAGGAGGCTGGAGGCCGGTCCCAAGATGGTCCGAATCCCGTGCGTCTGCGTACCTTGATTCTCGCTTTGATCGCCAGCGCCCTGGTTGGCGGCGCCGAGCGCGCTCGCCGCGCCTGATCCCGAGATCGCAAGCCTCCAGGTCGCGTTGCGCTCGAAGGGGATGTACTTCGGCAAGATCGACGGTGTCTCGGGGCCGATGACCGCCAAGGGGCTGCGCACGTTCCAGCGGCTGACGCGGACTCCCGGTCACCGGTGAGCTGGGCCCGCGCACGCGCCGGAGCTCGGTGCGCTCGGCCGGCCGCTCGCCGCCAGACGCGTGCTCGTGCAGGGCGCGTACGGGTGGGACGTCTCGGCGCTCCAGTTCCTGCTTGCGCGGGCGGGTCATCTCCGGCTGCTCGACGTCGACGGCCACTTCGGCGCGTCGACCAAGGCCGCGCTCGCCCGCTTCCAGAAGAGCCGGGGCCTTGCGGTGGACGGCGGTCGCCGGCCCCGCATCCCTGACGGCATTCGGCAGCGGTCGCCGTACGCCGGTGCTGACGCGAGCTACGACGACGCCGGTCGCGTACGTCGTCAAGCCAGGCGACACGCTCACCGAGATCGCGGTCGAAGCACAAGACGACCGTGCGCGCGCTCGCGAAGGTGAACGACCTGAAGTCGGTCAACCTCGTCGTCGAGGGCGCGAGGCTTCGTCTGCCCGCGGAGGTCGGGAGCGGTCCGACCGAAGAGCTCTCCCGCTCGACCGTGCGGGCGCACATCGACAAGTGGGCGAACCACTACGGCATCTCGGTCAGCCTGGCGCGCGCGCGCTCGCGTGGCAGGAGTCGGGCTTCCAGACGAACATCACCTCGTCGGTCGGGGCCTGGGGCCCGATGCAGGTGATTCCTGCCGACCTGGGCGTTCGTCGAGACCGTCATCCTCGGACACACGGTTCCCAAGACGGGGGAGGGCGGCGTCGAGGTCGGGATGGCCCTCCTGAACCACCTCCTCAAGCGCTTCAACGGCGATCAGCGGCTGGCGCTCGCCGCCTGGTACCAGGGTGAGAAGGCGGTGCGCGAGGTGGGGATCTACGACGATACGAAGGCGTTCGTCGCGAACGTGCTCGCCCTCGCCGGGCGCCCGCTCTAGACCGCCGCGATCGCGGCGTACGCGCGGGCGCGCGGCCGCGTCGACGTCCAGCGACCAGAGCGAATCGGGCCGGTCAGGGTCGCCGAAGATCTCGACGTCCCAGGGGCCTTGCCAGCCGGCATCACGCAGCACGCGCATCAGCTCCGCGGTGCGCGAGACGCCCTCGCCCGGCAGCGCGCGATCGCCGCGGCTCGCCCTCGAACCAGTTCGGCAACGTGCACGCCCGTGATCCGGTCGACGTTCTCGGCGAGGTGGCGTTCGATGTCCGGCGTATCCCAGAGATGCCAGAGGTCGACCATGATCCCGACGTCCGGGAGCCCGGCCTCGTCGAGGAGCTCGAGCGCCTCCGGGATCGACGTGACCAGCGTCAGCGCCGTCGCGCTCGGAGGCGTGGATCGGCTCGAGCCCGAGCCGGACGCCCGCCTCGTCGGCCGCCGCGGCGATCCGCTGCAGGCCGTCGATCGCCGAGGCGCCGGGCCTCCTCATCGCTCGCGGTCGCCGGCGGCCCGGTCAGGCAGAGGACGCAGTCCGGCTCGAAGAGGGCGAAGCGGCGCAGCGGACGCGCAGAGCGACGTCGATCGCGTGTTCTCGACGTCCTCCGGGCCTTCGATCACGGTGTTCGGGAGGATCGAGGGCACCGAGCGGCACGCAGTTCGTGACGCTCAGGCCGCTGGCGCGTACGGCCTCGAGGTTGGCCTCGTCGTCCGCACCGAGCTTCATCTCCCAGATCCCGATCCCGTCGAAGCCGGCGGCCGCATACGCGCGGAGGTCGTCGCGGAAGCTTGCGCGACGGAGTCGAGATCTCACTCAGCGAGAGCATCAGGCGCAGCGCCCGGGAGCTTCGCGAGCAGACGCCTTCGAAGCGGTGGACGTGTGAGGTGCTTGGCCACGATGTAGCCGGAGCCGGCGCCGAGGCCCGGGCCGGGATGGGTGCTCGCCCCGATGTGCCAGAGGCTCTCGACCGGTGTTCCGTGGCCGGGCGTGGCGGGCGTGGGGCGGAAGAGGAGGTTCTGGTCGAGGGCGCAGCGACCCGGCGTAGATGTCGCCGCCGACCCAGTTCGGGTTCGCGTCCTCCATGTCGGCCGGCGACATGACGACTGCGCCGACGGTCGCGCGACTCGAGGTTCTCGATGTGACGGCCGATCCGCTCGACGATCCGGTCGGCGTACGCCTCGCGCAGCTCCTCCGTCCACGTGCCGTCGCCGACGTCGAGTCTCGCCGGCCGCGTCGCCCTTCGGCCGCGGCGGCAGCTCCTGCAGCTGGACCCAGATCACCCACGAGCCGTCCGGCGCGCGCGACGGATCGACGGCCATCGGCTGGCCGAGCGCGATCGTCGACTCGGCCGGGAAGCAGGCCGCGGTCGGCCTCGTTGACGGCGCCGCGAGACGCCGTCGAGGCCGGGCGTGAGGTGCAGCAGCGGCGTGCGCGCGAGCCGCTCGTCGCCGCGCCAGCGCGGCGGCTCGTTCATCGCGATGTGGATCTGCATCTCGCCGCGGCCGTAGCGGAAGCGGCGCGCCGGCGTCGCGGACGTCGTTCGGTGCGTCGCTCTCTCCGAGCAGCCGCCCGTAGAGCTGCGTCGGCGTCACGCAGGCGAGCACGGCGCCGGACGCGGAGATCGTCTCGCCGTCGGCGAGCCGGACTGCGGTCGCGCGACCTTCCGAGACGAGGATCCGCTCGACGTCCGTCTCGGTCCGCAGCTCGCCGCCTGCGTTGCGCACGATCGTGGCCAGACCGTTCGACGAGCTTCGCGCCGCCGCCCTTCGGCACCGGCATCCCTCCGAGCTGGAGCGCGCAGGCGATCACCTGCGTCATGAAGCCGGACACCGCCTGGTCGGGGCCGAGCCCGGTGTGCAGCACCCACGGCGCCAGCAGGCCGCGGGTGCGCTCGGTCGTCGAACGTCTCGGTCAGCCAGTCACGCGCCGACAGCAAGCGTGTGCCCGGCGAACTCGACGAGGCCGCGGCGGCCGTAGTGCGAGTAGGCCTTGCGGCCGAGCGAGAGACCCGGCACCCGACCAGAGCTCGGTCCCGAGCACGCCGAACGCGATGTCGACGCCGCGCCATGAACTCGTCGAACTGCTGCTGCCACGCGTCGCCGAGCTCGGCGACGTTCGCGGCGCCGTCGGTCGAGAGGAACGCGCTCGAGCCGTCCGGGAAGGCGCGCGGCGGTCGGCAGGTCAGTGTTCAGAGTACTCGAGGCCGAGCGCGGTCGAGATCCGGCTTCAGCTCGGCATAGGCCGGCGAGCCGACCCACAGCGGGTGCCAGGAGGAGAAGACCTCGTGCGTGAACCCGGGCGCCGTGAGGCCGTCGACGGTCTTGATCGCGCCGCCCAGCCAGTCGTTTCGCTCGAGCACGCAGACGCGCCAACCGCTCTTTCGCGAGCAAGGCACCGGCCGCGAGCGAGTTGATCGCCGCTACCGACGAAGACCGCGTCGAATCCCGCCATGCGGGCGACTCTACTCGCTTGACATGTCACGGAGAAATCAGTGTTTGAATCTCCTCGATGCTTCTCCGTGAGGTCGAGTATGCGCGCGCCGGGATCGGTCGACGAGGCGATCCGGCTCCTGGCATCGCACGAAGGCGCGCGCGCACTCGCCGGCGGCCAGACGCTCGTGAACGTGATGAAGGCCCGGGCGGCATCGCCGGACGTGCTCATCGACCTGAACCGGCCTCGACGATCTGCGCGCGATCAGCGTCAGCGGCGACACGCTCCAGCTCGGCGCGATGGCCACGTACACGCAGATCATGGACTCGTCCGAGGTCGAGGTCTCGCGGCCGATCCTGGCCGAGGTAGCGGCGCAGATCGCGGACGTGCAGGTGCGGAACCGGGGCACGATCGGCGGCAACATCTGCTCGAACGACCCGACCAACCACCTGCCGCCGCTGCTCGTCGCCGCTCGGTGCGTCGATGACGATCCGCGGGCGAGGACGGCGAGCGCACCGTCCCGGCCGAGGAGTTCTTCCTCGGCGTCTACATGACCGCGGTCGGCGAGGGCGAGCTGCTCACGTCGGTGTCCGTCGCCCGCGGCCGCGAACGCGGCGGACGGGTTCGCGTCCATGACGATCGGCCGCGACGGCACGTGCATCGCGAACGCGGCCGCGAGCCTCGCAGGCGGCTCGGCGCGGATCGCGCTCGGCTGCGTCGACGCCGTCCCAGTCGCTGGCTGACGCCGGGCGGCACCGACGAGGCGAGCGTTCGGAAGGCCGTCGCCGACGCGGCGCTCGACCCGCCGTCGGACGTCCACGCGCTCCGGCGGATTACCGGCGCCATCTGGCCGAGGTCTGCGCCGTGCGCGCCGTCGCTGCAGGCCGCGGAGCGAGGGAGGTGAGCGTGGCAGAGCCGTCACGAGCCGCACCGATCTCGCGTCGACGTCAACGGCGACAGTCTACGAGCGCGAGGTGCGACGCGCGGCGCCTGCTCGTCCACTTCATCCGCGACGACCTCGACCTGACCGGAACGCACGTCGGCTGCGACACCGGCAACTGCGGCGCGTGCACGGTCCACCTCGACGGTCAGGCCGTGAAGAGCTGCATGCTGCTCGCCGTCCAGGCCGACGGCGCGAAGATCGACGACGGTCGAGGGACTCGCCGACCGACGGCGAGCTGACCGCCGCTCCAGCAGTCGTTCTCCGCGCATCACGCGCTCCAGTGCGGCTACTGCACGCCCGGGATGCTGATGAGCGCGACCGCGCTGCTCGCGCAGAACCCGCAGTCCGAGCGAGGAAGAGGTCGCGGACGGCGATCCAGGGCAACATCTGCCGCTGCACCGGCTACGTGAACATCGTCGAGGCGATCGTGCGGCGGGAGGCAAGCATGAGCACGACCGACACCGACGACCGCGCCGGTCGAGCTGCGAGAAGGGCTACGTCGGGCAGTCGATCCCGCGCAAGGAGGACCGGCGGCTCGTCCAGGGCCAGGGCGTCTTCTTCGACGACGTCCGCCGGCACGGGATGGGCTACGTCCACTTCGTCCGCTCGCCGCACGCGCACGCGAAGATCGTCTCCGATCGACGTCTCGGCGGCGCTCGAGCTCGACGGCGTCTACGGGACGCTGACCGGCGACGAGGTCGCGATCCAGACCGACCCGTTCTTCGAGATGTCGATCGCCGCCGGGCGCGAACATCAAGGACTACGCGCTCGCCGTCGGCAGCGTGCGGTTCATGGGCGAGCCGGTCGCTGCGGTCTGTCGCCAGCGACGCGCGAGCTCGCGCGCGACGCCGCCGAGCTCGTCGAGGTCGAGTACGAGCCGCTCGACGTGCTCGTCGACGCGCGCGGAGGCGGTCAAGAACGAGACCGTCCTGCACGACGAGGCCGGCTCGAACGTCGTCTGGTGCGGGCGTCTTCGACTGGGGCGACTGGCGACGGCGGCGAAGGCCGAGGCCGACCACGATCGTCAAGATCGACGAGCTCCACTTCCACCGCTTCTCGCTCGACGCCGCTCGAGTGCTCGGGCGCGCTCGTCGAGTACGACCGCGGCACCGGCCAGTGGACGCTGCACTGCAACCACCAGATGCCCGGCGTCGGCGCGATCTGGATGGCGCCGGCGCTGCGCACCGGGATCGACAAGCTGCGCTTCGTCACGCAGCGACATCGGCGGCGGCTTCGGCAACAAGATCTGCCTGCACCCGCACTACGTGACGCTCTGCCTGCTCGCGCCGGAAGCTCGAACCGGCCCGTGCAGCTGGACCGAGTGGCGCACCGACCAGCACACGGCGAACGCGCACGGCAACGAGCGCTGGTTCCACGACGTCGAGGTCGCGGTCGAGGACGGACGGGACGATGCTCGGCTTCAACGTCAAGGCGCTCGACGACTGCGGCGCGTTCCCGCGCTACGAGCCGCTCGGCTGCATCATCTGGGCGCAGGTCACGCCGGGGCTGCTACGCGCTGGCGGAACATCCGCGTCGACTTCACGCAGGTCGGCGACGAACAAGTCGCCGGTCTCGCCGAACCGCGGCTACTCGCGGATGCAGCACCTCTGGCTGACCGAGCGGATCATCGACATCGTCGCCGCCGAGCTCGGCCTCGACCCGGTCGAGATCCGGAAGCGCAACTACGTCAAGACCGAGCAGATGCCGTACGAGACGCCGAACGGCTGCGTCTACGACTCCGGCGACTACGCGCGCTGCCTCGACATCGCGCTCGAGCTGATCGGCTACGACACGATCGAGGAGCGCAGGCGGAGGCGGCAGCGCGCGGAAAGCTGCTCGGGATCGGGATCGGCTCGACGCTCGACTCCGGCACGAACAACTTCGGCCAGTCGACGCTCCTGAACCCCGAGCTCCAGTTCTCCGGGCAACAACGAGGCGGCGACGGTGAAGCTCGACATCTTCGGCGAGATCGTCGTCACGCTCGGCACCGTCCCGCAGGGGCAGGGCCACGAGACGACCGTCGTCGCAGGTCGTCGCGGACATCCTCGGCTGCTCGCCCGACCAGGTGAACGTGCGCGCCGGGCCACGACACGTGCTTCAACTCGCACGCCGGCTTCTCGGGCACCTACGCGAGCCAGTTCGCGGTCACCGGGCCTCGGCGCGGTGAAGGGCGCGGCCGACCTGCTGCAGCGCGGAGATGGTCCAGCTCGCGGCCGCCGTGCTGCAGGCGCCGGAAGCCGAGCGATCGAGCTCGCGGACGGCTTCGCGCGGATCAAGGACGGCCCGCCCGAGGCGGCGCTGCCGTTCATGGCGCTCGGCGCGATCGTCAACGCGAACAACGCGTTCCTGCCGCCCGAGCTTCAACCCGACGCTGAACCACCGCTTCGTCTACCGGCCGTACTTCGGGATGGTCGACACCGAGAAGAAGACGGGCAAGCTGACGCTGACCTACGCGACGCAGATCCACGCCTGCGTGGTCGAGGTCGACCGGGAGACCGGCGTCGTCGAGATCGTCGACTACGCGGCCGTGGACGACTGCGGCATCGCGCATCCACCCGCAGATCGTCGAGGGCCAGGTGCACGGCGCGACCGCGCACGCGATCGGCGCCGCACTCACGAGGACTTCGTCTACGACGAGGACGGGACAGCTGCTGACCTCGAACTTCTACGACTACCACGTGCCGCACGCGCTCGACGTGCCGCCGCTCGAAGACCGGCGCGATCGAGTCGCCGTCGCCGTTCACGCCGCTCGGCGCGAAGGGGATGGGCGAGGGCGGCGGCGGCGGCATCCACTGCATCTGCTCCGCGATCCAGGACGCCCTGCGGCCGGCGGGCGAGCCGATCGTCTACGACAGCTGCAACCCGTCGCACCGCGGTCTGGTCGATGCTGCAGGACCCGGAGTCGACGCGCGCGAACGTCACGGTGGCGCTCGCAGTGAAGGTCGAGGGCGACGAAGGAGCTCTCGGCGCCCGCGCGACGTCGTCTGGGAGGTGCTGAACGACCCGGCCGCAGATGGCGAAGCTGATGCCCGGCGTCGAGGGCTTCGAGGTCACGGACGACCGCCACTGGCAGGCGAAGGTCAAGATCCCGCTCGGTCTCGGCGGGCTGCGAGATGACGATCGACTTCGACAAGGTCGAGGAGCGCGCGCCGGAGTTCGCGCAGCTGAACGCGAAGGGCAACGGCGTCGGCGCGATCATGAACATGCAGACCCAGTTCCACCTCTCCGAGGCGGGCAGCGGGGACGCTCGATGGCGCTGGGAGGCCGACGTCAAGATCGCCGGCCCGGTCGGGCGCGATGGGCCAGCGCGTCCTGCAGCCGATCGTCAACCAGCAGGTCGGCAACGTTCTCGACGCGCTCGAGAAGCAGGTCAGCGAGGCTGCCGCCGAGTCACGGCGTCGAGCAGCACGAGACTGAGCCGCCGCTGTGGCGGTCCGTTTCGCATCGGCGTGATGCAGCTCACGATGGAGCCGCTCGACGAGATGCTCGAGTCGGCGCGCGTCATGGACGAGGCCGGGATGGACACGATCTGGCTCGCCGAGGCGTACCCGTGGTGGCGCAAGCACGGGATGGAGGCGCGCTCGTCGACGGTCGTCTCGGCGCTGATGGCGCGCGAGACCGAGCGGCTGACGATCGGCTGGGGGATCATCTCGCCGTTCACGCGGCACCCCGTGCAGGTGGCGATGGACGCGCGGGTCGTGCAGGAGGCGGCGGGCCGGGACGGTTCATCCTCGGCTTCGGGACGTCGAAGATCTTCCTCAACAACGCCGCAGATGCAGACGAAGAAGACGCTCGGGCCGATGCGCGACGCGGTCGACGATCGTGCGCGGCGTGCTCGGCGGCGACGCCGTTCGAGTACGACGGGCGACACGTGGAGCGCGTCGACGTGCCGGCGCTGCAGCGCCGAGGCGCACACGCCGCGCGACGTGCCGCCCGGTCTACGTCGCGGCGACGGCGCCGAAGATGCGGGCGCTCGCCGGCAGAGATCGCCGACGGCTGCCTGACGCCGTCGATCACGACGCCCGCCTTCGTCCGCTACACGCGCGAGCAACGTCGGCGCGGACATCGACATCGGCTGCACCGTCGTCGCGTCGATCGCACGAGCCGATCGCGACGCGGGCCGCGACGGCGCGCGCGAGATCGCCGGCATGTACCTCGCGAACAAGGTGCAGAACATCCAGGGCTCGGCCGACACGCTGCTCGACCTCGCCGGGATCGAGCATGGACGAGATCCGCCCGGTCGCCGAGGCGATGGAGCAGGGCGGGCGGCTCGCGGCGAAGGCGACAGGTGACCGACGCGATCCTCGACAAGTGCAAGCCGATCGCCGGCACGCCGGCCGACTGCATCGCCGCGATCGAGGAGTACCGCGACGCCGGCTGCACCCACGTCATGCTCGAGCTGTGGGGCGACCGACCGCCACGAGCAGATCCGGCTCTTCGGCGAGAAGGTGCTTCCGCACGTCCGC